>MAAA01014033.1_pt1 | contig 32126 bp, 14 predicted proteins | sample 1115971 | NCBI WGS metagenome assembly MAAA01 (sample SAMN04961123, study PRJNA320927) | seawater metagenome | isolation source: sample BD02T6 sea water enriched with oil for 6 days | place: USA:Gulf of Mexico | collected 2013-07-27 | reverse complement strand
AGTGGGAACAACTAAGGTAGTGCTGTTACCAGTACTATCATATTGACTTTCTGTGGCGTGGCCATCTGGATAAGTGGCTTTAACAACACGATCCATCACGTCGTATTCAAAACGAGTGATTTTGCCATCCGCAGTGGTAATCGCACTCACATTGCCCCGCTGGGCATTGTCGTAAGCGTAAAGCGTGCTTCTATCACCCGTTTTTTCTTCCGTGAGTCTGCCTCGCGCATCGTATAAGTAGGTGGTAGGCATCAGTCCTGAAGGACTGATACTTTGAACCAATAGTGTTTCCGGGTCTGCTTGGCGACTATTCACTCTACTCTCAGCTGACGTACTGACTGCAAAACCTGTTTTGGTATTGACAGTCTCAAGACGGGCACGGCCGTTTTCAGTAATAGAAAGAGTGTAGCTACTGGTGTCGGCGCCGTTTTCAGCATAGGTTTTGCTTACTTGGGTTTGACTAGTTAAACCACTGGGTTGAGTCACCACTATCGCACTAGGGATTTCATTTAAAGTTTTGCTATCCAGCACATAGTCAATCACCGTAGTAGCGCCATGACTTAACACGGTTTCTTTTAAACGATCAGCCTGCAGGGTATTAGTGACCTTAGAGCCATCTTTATAAGTCGTGACTTTTTGCACGTCACCTGATGGTAATACCGTGCGTATGGTTTCGTATAGGCTTCCCTCTGCGGTATTAAAACCATAACGGTTTTGGTCAAAGGTTGGTCGCTCATCAAAGAAGTTCCATTGGCCCCCCTCTACGTCTGAAGTCTCAATCACACGGCCTATGCCATCAAATTCATGAGAAAAACGATTACCATTTTGATCAAATTTATCAGTAAGCAAATCACCGTCATAATAAAATTGGAAACTGGAGTTATCTTCATATGAAATGCTGGCAATGTTGTTGTCGGCATCTATCGCTAATGATGTGGTTTGTCCATCCGACGCCACAATAGAGGTTAACTTGCCATCGCTATCACGGTTAAGGCTGATGGCATTGCCAAATTGATCCACTAAAGACACCAGTTTTTTATCGGCGTTGTAATTGAAGTTAACTAGAGTTTTACCCGAGTCTAAATCGATGGTGGCAGTGTGCTGCCCTTCACTATCGAAGCGGTAAGGCATACGAGATGAGGTGGCATCATCACGGACACAACGAACATAGTACAAATCATCTTTGAAAAAGTTTTTAGATGAGTAACTGGCACTTTCTATGGCCCAGGCTCTATCGTCTTTAAAATAGTGACTGGTAGAACTCCAATATGGGTTGCGGAAGCTGGCGGTAGAGCTCCATAACTCATCACCAGGAAACTCCACAATAGTTCTATGTTCAAATACATCATTGGGCAATGCATACAAAAATTCATTGATATTAGGTAAACGCCAATCGTCAAACTCCGCGTGCTCCAGAGTCTCACAATATTCGATGCTGTCTTGCCAGTTAGTTTTATAAGAAATGTTATCAAACGAATCTTGCCACATTAAGCCATTATCAGAATCCACCACCACTTCTAAAGATGGATTACGTTTAAGATTCGCTACATAACGTTCGTTGATACTGGTTCCGCGAACGCATATTGCGTTTCGTGCAGGGCTATCTGGCGAACTGGTTGTCCACATCTGAGCATTTTTAACGGGATCAAAAATGCTAGCCCCGGACCAAGAACCTGATTTGTCTACTATATAAGCCTGTTCTTTAGGCGTGGGTATGCGCCAGCCGGTATATCTTGGCATTGCGTTATTTTGACAATAAGACTCAGCTGCACTTTTTGAATAAATTCTAATAGGCTTTTCTAGGTTTTGCCATTCTAGGCCTGTCACATTATCCACAATAATGTTTTCGGAATTGATGGTGTAATCAATGGAACTGCCACCCCGCTGATAATGACCATCATCTCCTTCTACTGAGCTAATGGTTTGCCCTGTTTTTAACACCATAGATTGTGGAGCAACGTCCACCACCCTACCGTTACCCTTGTACACCTGCCCCTGAGGATTGTATTCATGCACGTTAGACAAAGACCAACCTTCGGCAATTTGGCTTACAAATGAATTCTTTAGGCTAATGCCTTTATTCTGCCAACTGGTGAAATTTTGGCGCCCAGCTACATCTGTGGGGAGTTCGCCCATGGTGGCCCAGGCAACCGGATATTGATCTAGCGGAATGCCTTGTTGGGCTGCATTGCCGGAGCTGGTGTAGTCAGATGCATACTCATAGCCCACACGAATGATGCCACTCACTAAGCCATACTGACGGGTGCCCGCAGCGTTGTTGCCATCCCAAATAAAATCGACACTCACGTTAGTGGCTGGACTGAACTCGCTTTCAAATACTTTGCCTGCAATTTCTAAACGAGCGGTCATCTTCAATACATCCGCAGACACATTATCATCGCTAACTTGAATGGTGACCTTGTGCTGATAGCCCATAGTACGCTGACTTGAATAATGCAGGGTTAAGTCCGTTCCCGCCACAGGGATGTCTTCGTGAAAAGACTGCTGATAAGGCATCACATAAGAGCCGGTACATTCCAGTTCTTCATTTTTTTCATCTTCCTTTTCAGAGCTATCATCTACTTCACGGCCATCATCGCCACCTGTGCCAGAGAAATTATAATCCACCGGGCCGATACCATCGAATGCCCCATACATTAAGGTTTCACCTTCGGGGTAGCCTTCTAGGCCAATCGCTTCATCCAGGGTGCTGCCATCGCCGTTTATGTCATCGGCGATACCATCACCAGTGTAATCCAAGCCAGGAGTACCACCACCTACCAGGCGCGCGACCACTCCATTTTGCGATGCCTCCCAAGCGGATTCTTTCATATCGAAATAGCCAATAGGTACGACTTCACCTACTTTGAAATTCAAGAAATTATCCACCACCATGGTGACTTTATTATTAAACTTAACGATGTCGTCGTAGCGCACGCCTTCAATACGAAGGTCAGTACAGTAGGTAAATGCCGACTCAGCAGGCAAAGGCCCAGGCATGGATTTCGGAGTTTCGTATTCGGTGGCGTTAAACCAAAACTCATCGACACTGCGCTCGTAACCATCGGCTGAAATAATTGTCGCTGAGGTAATATTATTAAATACCACCGTAGCTTTACGTGTTCCAAATTCATCACTTATCACTGAAGATTGGTGAACCTGAGGAGCACCTGAACTTAAATCAATAAAGGTGCGTTTTGTATCAAGTGCTAACAACACCACGTCTTCCACAGAAACCCAGCTGTTTGACGCACCTATGGCATCACGTTGTAACGTTAGGTAGCCAGAGCTTTCATATACTAAAGTTTGCAAACCCGCTGGTGCCGCAATAATAAAACGACCAGAGCTATCGGTTTGAACCGAACCGTATTCAGGATGGTTTAAGAAAGAAACTTGTACCCCTTCCATGCCAGCGCCATTACGGTCTTTTGCAAAGCCGGTAAATACAGAAAGGGCTTTTTCATCATATTGGTCTAATGTGGCATTGGTTGGTATATAAGGCAGTAGCTGCTCTCCGTTGCTTCCAAGCACATTTGATGTATCAGAAACAGTACCTACCGTCACTAATACTCGGTTTGAACTAAAGCCATTAATTTGTGCATAAATTGATGTTTTACCCGAACGTAACCCCGTTACAGTGCCATTTTCCACAGAGACAATAGAACGGACATCTGCAATAAAATTAACAGCCGATGACACATCCATTTGAGTGCCATCTTTATAAGAAGCCAGCACACTTATATCGAAGCTATCTCCTTTAACTAGGTTGACGTCAGAGGTATTAATTTCAAGAGAAGATAATTGACCCACATCAACGGCGTCGCTATCAATGTTCATTCCACTTACATCATTACATACCTGTGCAGTATCAATATTCACCTTGCCCAATGACTGCAAGTTCCATAAACCTGATTGATCTATAGTATTCAGTACTAACACCGCGCCGTATCTTGGTTCGTCCAAATCCGTGGGTATATAGGTTCCCTGCAAAATTAGCCAATCTCTGAGACGTGCATAATCATCATCTATAACAAAATCACTTTCAAATGGGTCATACACTCCCATGGTTATGCCAAAGCCAATCACCCCTTCCGTGTGAGCATCACCACTATTTTCACTCAAGCCAGTTTGTAATATATGTTTTCTATGGCTCCAGGATTCGCCACCAAAGGGGTTTTTATCATAGTAAATCCATTGATAAATAGCCTCAACCATGAGCTCGTTAGGCACTTCCTCTACGCTAGATTCGTAACGGGCGAAAACACTTTCAGTTAATATATGTGCATCACGCCCAGCAAGAATAGTGGCATTACCATCCAATCGACTGGAGGGAGTGGAATCATTTAGATAGTGACTAATTACTTTATTGTTATTAAGGGTGTAGTCTGAATATTCTTGTGCCACAGAAGACACATCTAAATCCAGTCCCGCATAAGGTTTTATGCCACGTGCCTGGCGCTCGGCATTGATCAAATACAACCCTTGCTCAGATACTGACATGGCATTCCAATCAGCTTGACTGGGCATTTTTAGATATTGAGTGATCGAATCATCTAATAAGCGAGCATCGTTAAAAGCTGTCTCAATATCACCTACAGCAAGATAACTGGATGCCGACCATGCAACATCGTTATCGGGATCAGGTACATCAAGAAATTGATCGTCGTAACTAATTAAGTCGGAGTTATTCTCCCCTTCACTCACACTATAATATTCAACGGCGCAACTGCTAAGCTGGCGAGATTCAAGTACCGAGATATTTACTTCATCGGTAGAGCTGAAACCCCAGGTATCCGTTACTTTTAAAGTAACAACGTGATCACCCAAGGGAAGCCCTGATAAAGCAGTATAAACATCGGTTGCAAAAATTTGGCTCCCTAACCACCACTCATAAGTAACCGCATCACCATCCACATCAAAGCTTTGAAAGGCATTCAATAGGACGTCCATTCCAATATAGGAAGTAATGTCTTCACCGGCATTGGCTTGCGGCGAACTGGAAACCACGACACTTACGGTATCAGTGGAGGAAAGGCCCAACTCATCCATTACCTGTAACGTATATTGATACTCACCAGCTTCAGCAATATTCAAAGGCAGCGTTGACTGATTGCCCACTACTTTGTTTAGCTCATCGGTCCATTGGTAACTTACAACGGCTTCTGCTTCATAGGTGCTGTTACTTCCATCAAGCAATATTCCAATATTGGGATGAATAACCACATCACTACCAGCCTTTGCAATTGGCGCAATATAATTTACTACTATAACAATCTCGTCACTTCCCACTAGGCCTGTGGAATCGGTAACCGTTAATACAAAGGTGTATTCTCCATTGGCTAGTCTTCCTAGACTTAAATTGGCCTGCTCGCTTACAACCTCTTGAGTAGCTTTATTTACCCAACGGTAAGTTAAGATAGCTCCGTCAGGCGCGGTGGTGGCGCTGGCATCTAATGTAACCAATCCATATTGATTCGTTGTTAAATCAATCCCTGCCTGAGCGGCTGGAGCAATTGCTTGAACGGTAATAATAACTTCGTCTTTACCAGTCAATCCTTTGTCATCAACGAGGGTTAGTTCAAAGGTGTAGACAGCTGGCGTTAAATTCCCTAGGTCAACAATCGCTTGGCTAGATATCACCTGACCCGTTGTTTTATTAGCCCATTGATAACTAACTATTTCTCCATAGGGATCGGAGCTTGCTGATGCATCTAAAATAACTTGGGAGTATTGGTTTAGTACTTGATCATCACCTGCTATGGCAAGCGGAGGTGTGTTTGCTCTTTCAACGGTAAATTCAATAGTTTCACGAGTAATGACACCATTATCATCCGTTACGGTTAACCTAAATTTATTTTCACCAATGCTTAAGTCCGTAAGGGTAAGCACCGATAAATTTGATACGGTTTTGCTAACGCTATAATCATACCAAGAGTAACTTTGTATGCTGCCATCAGGATCATAAGTTTGAGAGGCATCCAGTATCACATCTACGCCTTCAGGAATGACGCTAGAAATTGGTTGTAGCACAACCACAGGGCCAGAATAACTTCTCACACAACGAACATAATTTTGATCCGTTTTATTACGAGATGTTTGTTTGAATGTTCCTGGGTACGCATAAATTTTATATGCATAGTCTTCCCCATGCTCCGGACCATATATATCACTGAGAACACCGTTGATAGATGAGTCGTAGCGAGAGTTTGAGAGCCACCAATCTGGATCTTCTGAACCATTCCTTGAGTGAATATATTTGAATTGAGTCGGGTTTGGATCAGCCAAGTGATCAACAATGGTATTGGCTTCAAATATATTTGGTAAACGCCAATCCTGATGGCCTGCCAAATCAAGGTTTTCACAATAATTTAATGCATCACTCCAGCTTGCTTTATAGTCCTCGATTTCAATGGTGTCTTGCCACATCAGACCCAAGCCTTCTGTGTATACAATATTATCTTCACGGTGGTGATAAAAAGTATTGAAAGACTTATCTCCACTGACACAGCGAACACTCATAGAGCCTGATGTATCTGTGTATTTAAAATAGCTGTCTGCAAAGTCAACGGCTATCGCTAGGCTTTTTGACGATATACGATCTGCTGTCCAGTAATAATATGATTGGGAAGAAGTACCGTCATAACGATAAGTGTGTTTAAACGCCTTGCTAATTATAGGATCTCTAAAATTACGACCTGAGCTTTCAAGATCTGTAAGAAACATTAATTCATAGCGGGTAGGTAGCCGCCACGAAGTGATACCGCCCAACTCAGAGTTCAAGCATGAGCCATTAGCTTCTGCCCAATTTAGTTTTAAATTTTCTGAATCAGAGGTGTCTTGCCATATAAGCCCATTAATTTCATCCACTACATATTCTTGTAAATCATTTCGATGATAAATTCTTGGTGAGCCACTATGTTTCTGACCGTCATCAAAACCGGAAATAGATGTAAGAGTACCTGTCATTGGGATTAGCGATTTAACATCCGCTATAGCCCATGGGTTGCTGGACCAAAATAATGGATCAGTACCGACAGTAATTTCAAGTGTATCTGAGTAAGAATCGCCATCATCATCAGTATCTGTATTATTGCCAATACCATCTAAATCAGTATCTACACTCTCGGTAGCATCTAATGGGAACGCATCTTCAGAATCTGAAATACCATCATTGTCATCGTCTAAATCAAGGTAATCTAATTCACCGTCATTATCGCTGTCTCTTTGGTTGTCGGCACAGCCTGTATCATCAGCTGTGTGTCCAACTTCCGTATTAGGGCACTGATCTAGTGCATCGTTGACATTATCATTGTCTGAATCCAGTTGCTCTACGGCACAACCTTGGGCATTAACACTGGAGTTGGCATCGGTACCAGGGCACATATCCAGTTCATCGTTTAAACTATCTGAATCACTGTCCTTTTGATTAAGGGCACAGCCGTTACCATCAGTTATTTTTCCAGCTTCTGTTAATGGGCAAAGGTCATAAAATTCGCTTACGCCATCTCCGTCGGCATCGTGGCAGCCTTGTAAATCAACCTCTGAATTAGCAGGAGTATTTGGACATTGATCAAACGCATCAAATATACCGTCACTATCAGAGTCTCTTTGGCTTTCTGTACAGCCATTTGCATCTATTGCCTCACCCTGGGGCGAGTTAGCACAAAGATCAGCTAAGTTATTCAAACCGTCGCCATCGTCATCTAACTGACTTTGAGAGCAACCATTAACATCTACCGCCTCAGCATTAGGGGTGAACGGGCAGGCATCCAATTCATTATCGATGCCATCACTATCATCATCAGCATTAGGATTGCTGTTTCCTGCACTCTCTAAAAGATCATGTATAACTGCGTTAGTTGTAGGAGAGGAGACCCCAAATAATCCGTATAACTGAGATGCATCGATTTGACCGCCGGACATAAATTCAAGTGTATTAATAGTATTTGCTAAGTTAAAAAACTGATGTACGGTAATTTTATTGTCACTGTTAACTACAGTTAATACCAAATCATCTCCTGATTTAGATAAACCACTGGCCACGTCGTTAAAATAAATATCACTGGAAAAAATAATTTTATTAGAACCAACTGAATCGATAATTCTGTCTTTGCCACTATTTAAAGAAATCTCATATACATCATCACCTGCACCGCCCACAAGATAATCATTTCCCGACAAACCTCGCAGAGTATCATTACCACTGCCGGTAATAATTACATCTCCAGCATCACTACCAGTCAAAGTATTATCTTGCTCACTACCAATAACTAACGAACGGCTTGCTTGGACTAAAGTGGGAGCTTCAACGCCAAATACTGAAAATAATTGAGAAGCGCTAATGGATGAACCATTTGAAAATTCAATGCTTGCTAGCGTGTCAGCAATAATAAAGAAGTTTTCAACTGTAACCTGATTACCTGTAGACCCAACCCTAAGAATAAGATTGTCATTAAAACGGCTTAAATTACTGGCGACATCGGAGAAAGAAATGGCAGCGGAAAAAACTACAACATTAGTGCCGCCAGTCTCACTAATAATGTCTTTGCCATTGTCGACATCAATATAATAAATATCGTCGTCCATACCACCTAAAAGTAAATCATCCCCTATATTTCCAGACAACTCATCGTTACCCGCCCCGGAAATCAATAAGTCGCGCTCATCAGTACCAATTAAAATATTGTCATCACCAATATTTTCCAGATTCAATACGGTGCCATTTGATCCTGAGTTGTCCACAGGATCTGACCCACCGGACCCTGTATCTCCATTGCCCTCTGAACCTCCCCCTGAGCCACCATCAGTAGTAGGCATAGGTGTTAATGAAGTAGAGATATCTTCAGGGAAAATAGAAAAGCCACCATTTGGCTGAATAATTATTTCTGAACCAACACCTGCAAAATGATCAATAACTCTTACTTGTTGCTCCAAGTCACCATCAACAAGCACCACTAAATCTTGGTTATCCTGGTGAAAACTTAAGTGTGTGGCTGCCGCATCTAGAAAAAATAAAACATCTTGACCAGCCTCTGGGTCAATAATTGAATCAACTCCAGTGTTTGCAGAGTAGTAATAGTGATCTCCGCCAAGACCGCCTTCTAAACTATCATTACCATCCTCACCCACTAAAATATCATTACCGTCGCCACCGATTAATATGTCGTCGCCGGAATCTACATTTGAGCCATTACCACCTTGTAATCTGTCATTATCATCACCGCCTTCTAATCGATCGTTACCAGAAAATCCATAAATTTGATCATCGCCAGCAAGGCCTTGTATTAAATCACTGTCGTTAGTTCCCAGTAATTGCTCCCCGACTCCTGTACCAGAAACAGTATTAGCATAAGTATTCGCTAGTACTGAGTTGGAATTAAAGGTGATTAATAAAAGTACCGATAGAAGCGGGTACAATAGATGACGGTTAGTTCTATTCGAGAACATATCAATCCTTGAAATATAATTTACAGGCGGCGGCGCAAATGGACTAGAGGTTTAACGCGCGGAATATATCAAGTAACATTAAGATACAAACGATTCATCATTCATACTTTGAATAAATCAGTACAATTTATTAGTTAAGATTATTAGAAATGTGAAGTGATTCTCAAATAATAAAATACTATCTTAAAAGGAAATATGAGCAAGATAGTTGCTTGTATAGGTCTAAACTGGTGTCGAATATTATAAGAAAAGCATAGCTGCATACCTTTCAAGAACCCCAAGAAATTAAGTAGACATTACCACTACAACGACATGAGTTACTCGTTAGGATGGAGATCCTTTGAGAGTTTTGAAAAACGAACTTTATGTGCCCATGAAATTGGCTTTACTTGTTTTTAAACGGTCTTCGCAGACTGTATTATTTAGGTTAAAACTCTCTGCAGGCCACGCTCTATAAGGATTAGGACCTATTTACCCTGATAGCTACCTCTACACTTCGGAGGCGCAGGTCAGAGGTTCTGGGGTTTTTAAATTCACAAAAGAAGAATTAAGAACCTAATATCGGGGGCTGCCTACCTGACAAAAATCCTTTTTGTCAGATAGGCACACGGAAATTGAGCTATTCTCTTTACGCTCCTTTTTTACGTTGTGAATCAAAGGAGTAGGGCACACTAATTTTCTCTCCGGTCAAACTAGGCAAGCTCTACATTGTGCTTAATTGAGTCATATCAAGCAGTTATACACATTCCATTCATCCCAAATTACTATATTGATACCACCGTCCCGTTGCAGAAAAGCTATTGCTAATACTTTCATTGGAGAACTTAATCTCAAATTCCCTGCTATCACCGTCCACTCTCATGTAACGCTGGGTTCCGCATTCAGTACAGTCTATTCGAAACCCATCGCCCTTTTGACTATCCAAGCGACTTAATTTCGATTCGCATACATTGCAAACCCTTAAAGCCCGTATTTCCATCACTCGCATTTCAACAGCCTTAGCCTGAACCTTAGCATTACTACTTTTTAAACAATCTATTAAGGAGTTTAAATTAACATCACTTAAATCCTTTAGAACTTTAAGCTCTGGTGGGTGCGAGTCAATAAGTTGAATGGAGCTTACACTACTACCCTTAATCCAATTTGCAGGCGCTGTTGGTATCTTCACAACTGATGCTGCGTAATTCTTCAGCAAAATTTGATTTAAGCTCTTATCTATGAACCACCCTAGACGCTCAATACAGTAAAGATCCATTGGTGAAATAGCGACTCTATGATTAGAAGAGATTGGACGATCAGTGATTGTTTTATGAAGAGCAGGCCATGCAATCAAAGCGTTATCTGAAACAGCCCCATGCTCTCGAATCTCGGTGAAGTTCAGCCAAGGAACGAGATGAAGCAGTGTTTCCACTTGACAATCTGGTCCAGACAAATCCAATTTCCAGTCATACTTATCTTTTACAATGGTGAGCTTTTTGTCTGTCCAGTCAAAACTTAATCCAGCTGGGTTATACTCTCCTTTGTCAGGCTCATCAAGGTAACGCTGTATAGCATGTTGTAGCACTAAGCCAGAAAATCGACTGTAATACTCGGAAAGTTCTTTCTGATATTGAAAAGTCTCACTGGATGAACGAACTGACTTTTGTTGATGCTTAGTTAACTCATCCCATAAGATTGCCAAGTGGCGGTAGTGTGGATCGTGGTTGAGAATATTGGTGCGATGCAGGGCACCACCTACCTGATCATTCCTCGCGACCAAAAGGTACAGGCTGCTTTGCTTTAAATTCCTTATACATAAATGCATATCTCGTAAGCGGTTTAGTGTATCTACCAATAGCGCTAGTGTCGCTGATGTGGCATCTTCATCAAAGGTCTGCCCCCATAACTTACAGATTTTATCTTGAACTTTATGGTGCAACGTAACGCTATCAGTATAGATCTCTAGAGCTTGCTCTAATGTATCGTTCAAGCTCTCAATCGTATTAATACGCTTATTTAAGTGTCGATCCAACTTATCAAGTAATCGTGCATACACAATATTTTCATAAATATTAAAATCATCTTCACTAAATCGGGCTTTAACTTTTTTGGGAACAATCCCACTGAGAGTCTGCCGCTGCCAACATTCGGAGTGAGAAGCAAGGTGAACTAAAGCGCCTCTTGCTAATCTTTTAGCACGAGCGACATCAGTCACCTCTTCGTCATAACGAATATCTAGTCTTGGGTTACGGGATATCTGGTGCAAATGGCCTTTATCAAGGGTTTCTTCCAAAAGCTCCTCAAGTGGAAGTAGATGGCTTTCAGAATCCACTACCGCTGCAGGTAAAATCGGGGAAATTAGCTTATTTTTTTCTTCAAGCTGCTTACCAATAGTTATAATTGCATTGTTAAAAAGATCGATATCGGTACTTTTATCTTTTTTAGGCAATATAAAAGAATAACTACCAGAGCGCAGCTGACAACGTCCTGAACCATCCCCAACTAACAATCCACCAGCTTGAATAGGTGAGTGTCCATTAAGGCATTCACTACTCTTACCAAACCACTGGAAGCGACCAGGCTCAACTAGGCCAGGCAGTTCTTTAACCTTTTTTTGAATCAGTCTGTCAAACCACATTAGCCTCCACGCTCCTTACGTTTAAGGTCAGCTTTTAAAAGCTCTAAAGATTTCAGAGGATCACCAGATATTCCTGAAGTTTTCCAAAAACCTTCTAAAGAATCAGTCAGTTTACCAATAGCATCGGCATTAACATCATAACGTCCTGTCACCTTGCCATTACGCATTACTCGTGTAGATAACAGATGATCTAAAGCTTGCCCCTCCGTTGCACCACACGCTAGCATAACCGGAATAAAGTGCTTAGCTTGGCGTTCAAAACGGTTACCCCAACCCAAGTCAAAAGTATCCGCCAGCTGATTGGTAATATCATGACTGGTTAACTTGCCTAATAGCTCAACAACTTTGCCTTCATCTTTCTTTGCAACGCTATCAAAAGCTTTCATTAGAGAGCTGTAAGAGTATTTTTTTCTATCGTATGGTTTGATATCAAAACTATGATCCTGCTTCGGTAATGTCATTACATGAGAGCGATCGTAAGTTTTATCCGCTAGCTCACTCGTCGTTTCATCATGGTTCGCAGTACCAATAAACCAAATATTTTCTGGAACAACAATTTGGCGCCCACCTTTAAGACCTTTAGGTGCATTAGGCAACCCTGTTTCAGATAAACTAATGCGTCGATCTCTTGGGTCATTCTTCTCCAGCGCAGACAAGAATTCAGAAAAATATTGCTCTGGGCGAGAAAGATTCATTTCATCTAACAGAATAACGTTACACGTATCATTCCAACGTGGAGTCTGTGCTTGATAAAGTGCCTGTAAACAATCTTTTTCGTAGTAGCGCTTTTCAAAGGCGTTGTAATGCCCAAGTAAATCATCGCGATCACGCCAACCTGCTTGAACTGCAATATCAGTACAAAAGCCACCCATTGCCTTAGCAAATGCTTTCGCTAAACTGGTTTTGCCTGTTCCACTAATCCCCTGAAATACATGTAGCTGGCTCATAGCCAGACCACCTAACAATGTTTGAATATCTTCAATGGGGTAAAATAGCTTCACTCTTTCAGCCTGTGCAATTCTATGCTGCAGTTCTTCAGCAAATACATTCAGGTTCGGTACATCTTCTAATACAACACTAGATTGGAAAGATTTCTTAGAATCCATAGCAGACATAGCAGGGAACGGAGTCTGAGTTTTATTAGCATCAGTAAGTTGGCCAATACGGCTTTCCAACTCATCTATATGAACTTTCAAAACACCTTGATGCTGTTCAAGAACTCGTCTTTCGAGCTCTTTAGCATGAAGTTCAGTCGCTGCTACTCGTTTTTTCGCTGCCTCAATACGAGCTTGCTCTAATTCAGGGCGCATATCCTTAAGTTCTTTTTCTTGAATATCTACTTGACTACGCAACTGCTCATTTTTCTCTTCATAGTCTGCGGTATCAGTATCTTCTAATTTTCTGCGAAGTGATCGATTGTCCTGTTTTAATTCTTCCTGCTGCTGTAGAAGTTCCTCAGCAGATTGCTCACCCATTGCTACAGCTAGCTCTTTGAAATCGTTAAGCTGGGTTTTCAACCCATCAACATTTGACCAAGCTTTATTAAGCTTTTTATTCAAGCCCTCTAACTCACGCTCATGAGATTCACGCTCCTGAGTTATCCTGTCATCTACCAACGATGTGATATTATTTTTGGCGGCTTTAATGTCAGACCATTCAAGCTTAATTCGTAGAGATTTCTCATTTAAACTCTGCTCATGAGCTAGCAAATCATGTTCACGCTCATTAAGTTCACAGAGCTTTTTATGCTCTTCATCTGAATGTGTATTTCTTAGCTCAGCTAACTGCCTTGCAGCATTACGGATATCGTCTTTTAGCGCTGTTTTTTCAGCTCTTGTTTGTTCCAGTTCCTTCTGATGATCAGCTTCTAGCTCTCTTTGTTGATTCTCCAGTCCAGCTAATGCCTCACGATTTTCACACGCAAATCCTTGAGAGGCGTTTAATTCTCGAGTCTGAAGATCACGCTCAGTGATTAGGAGTTGGCTATCTCTAAATGCAACCTCTACTTCTCGCTCAGTAATACTCTCGATGTTAACTTCAAGTGCTTTCTTCTTAACCTTTATTTCAGAATCTTTCTCTGCAAATTCAGCTTCTTTCGTTTTTTCCAAGGTCTTCAATTCAGCATCTTTTTCTGCCAACTCAGACTCTTTAGCTTCCTGCTCTAATCCTTGCTGATTACAAGAATCCCAACGAGCTTTACACTCCTCTTCGAGATTATGCTGATATTTATCTAGATCTTTACATACACTAGCGAACTGCTGCACCCAATTTTTGAACTGATTAGCTTTATCATCAGGTATTGCTTTAATCAATGCCTTTAAATAATCCTGATCAACATTTATTTCTAAGTCTTCGCCTTTACTCTGATATACCTTACTTGCATTCTCAAGAGCCGATCTCCAATTAGGAATCAACTTCTCTAATTGAATCTTATCCGCTGATTTTTCAGCAACTGCAGTACTTCCCTGAGGAATATCTTTTTTACGATTATTTTTCTTGGCCATTTATCCAATCCTTGAAGTGTTCTGTAAATTGCAACGCGTAATCAATATATTCACGTGCAGTTTCAATCGTTATTTCTGTGTATTTTTTGCCAGTATGCTGGCTATTACCATGGCTTGTTTGGTTTCGAAGCTTAGCCAACGCTAAGAGTATTTCTAATTGAAGCTGGTCATCCTTTAAGATCTTTAGTGGGTGGTTAACGTTTCCAACCGTTCCCAATGCAGCAGCAAAAACCAACGCTTTTAATGAGCTAACAGGAGAGTTAATACACTTCACCACACCTTTAAAATCTTGATACGACAAGGCTAACCTTATTTCTTTTTTGAAACTGGGGAGCTGTAATGCTTCTAGTAACTGCTCATTAAAAATCGAACTATTCCTACTTTGCTTAGGAATGGCCCCTTTATTAGCTGGAAAAGTTTTAATCAGCCACTGCATCAATACTTCCAGCAACTTCTGAGCTTCAGTAATTGCAGCTTCTAAATCATTTTTATGATCCTGACCACTCTCCAGCATCTCACGGCGTTTTAATAAAACAGCTAAAGCCGCTGTAATATCTGGGTCATTTTTGGCCCAAGGATAATCGAGTAAAACCTGTAACTCCGCCTGATCTTTCAAACTTACCAGCCATTCCGAAACTGTTTGTTCATCGGGCTCTGGCTGACCAATTAATTCAGCCAAATTTTTAGTGAGATTCTTATTAGAATCTAATACCTTCGGTAAGCTATTAGCCAGCCACCAAGCTTCATCACGAATATCAAAAGGATCTTTAATACTCCAAAGCTTGCTGTCATTACTTGCTGTAATCCATACAATAACCCAAGCCGATTCAGGCTGTTCTGATTGATAGCTAATGCCAGACAATTTAACCTGCTTAGGTAACTCACCTGAATATGCAAGCTGCCTCGCTGCTCGATAGTCAGATCGATACTCTTGCCATGCATCTAATGTAGTCGCCGAAGTAGGTGCGTCACAGCGTTTTGCTTTGAAAAATGGTTGATAAGGACTTTCAGATCTTCCAGTTTTTCGATTCAAGGAAAACTTAGGAAATTCATCTCCTTGATTAATAGGCTCTACCAAGGCTAAGCGATTTTCCATTCTAGGCCATAGCTTTCCCGTCACCGCATCCTGAAAGAGATAACCACTGGCAAGCTTCTCAGTTTGTTCGTCCTCTTCATTTATTGCGTTTTCACCTACTTCGGTTATTTCTTTTGCATCGTCAGAAAGCCAACCGCGACTGATTAATTGAGCAAATATTAATAAAACAAGATTCTTATGAAAACCGGTTAAACCAGCCAATTCTTCAACGTCATAAACCTTGGCCCTGACCAAGCGCATCACAACTTTCTGAAATAAATTCATCTTTGCTTGCGCAACTTCAGGGTGCAAAACACGATGAACTAATACTGGCCATAAAACAGCCCTAGCTTTCCCAACGGGTTTATTCCCATAGTTAAGATAAGTTGCAGTATCAACGAATACAGCCATGCTCACCTCCACATAACTGATGAAAGGCTTTAAGTGCAGGTATACCCTCATCAGCATAATCATTAGTTGCCAGTTTCATATCTCCAACACAAATTAGCATCTGTTTCTGTCGACTCATGCCTACGTTCATTCGATTAGGTAAGCGTAAAAAACCAAATAATTTATTAAGTTTATCTTCATACTCTAATTTAGATTCTTCATCTGATTTAGGTCTCTTATTAGGCTCTTTATCTTTATTTTTTGGTTCATAAAAAGTCCGAACACAAGAAAGTAAAACCACATCAAACTCTTTACCCTGAAAGGCATCAACCGAGCCTACCCTCAAGCCTTCTTCCCCTTCTGAAGTCGTGGCAAACTCTTCAGAGGGTACTAACTGTCCATCACGTCGAACCATTAAAGGAATTCCATTAACCTCGGTATTGGCTAATTTTTCCATGATCAAATCCCGCTGCGCTGCGTAAAAGGTAATAACACCAATAGAAAGCGAGTTACCTGCAGCCTGAAGTAAATGCTGCACCTCTTTAACAATGCGATCTGCTTCAGCTTCTCGTAATTTACTCGTACCTCGCTTACCAGATTTACCTTCCGATAAGGGCACATCAATCCATTGGCAAACCTTATTTTGATAATATTTACCGCTATCACCTAGTGCATCGATAAAGTCAGGTTCAAAAAGAAAATCTTCTTCTGGACGACCTGATTTAATCTTTTCCATTGCCTTACCTTTAATAAAAGACTCATAAAACTGCTGACTCACAAAATCGCCCAATATAGGATGCATGCGGAACTGAGTATCCAACATCACAACTCGCTGGTAGTCATCAAGACCTTCCATTTGCAAACGTAAACGCTCAAATAAGCTGGATCTAAATGCCTCTAAATGCTGCTCCGTTAACTGATGCTCTTCCTGAAGTACTCCTTCAATATCTGGTTCCAACATATGAGGCAGCTGGCGATCATCACCCACTAAAATAATGCGGCGCTTTGCCATAGACATAGGAATAAATAAATCGAGCGGATTAGCCCTAGCTGCTTCATCGATAATGACAGTATCAAAGTCAATTTCAGAACTATCTAAACTCGATATCGATTTCAAACTAGCCATTTTATTACCAGCCGATTGCTGGCAGGTCGCACCTACGACCATGGCATAGTCTTCAGTTGTGCTCAGTGCAGACTGTCGATCTGTTTCTATACTCGTTGCAAGCTCTTGCAGTGCCCAAGCAATCCCTTGTTTATGCTGCAACATAAATTGATCGAGATCTCTCTCTAAATGATCTAATAAATCCTTACCCTGTTGATTAAGTGCCTGCTTCAATTCTGGTGGGCGGAAATCAGGAAGATATTTATCGAGTAACTGGTCCTTCAGCTCAGATAATTGCTGAAATATATCGGTATCAGGGGACGTTATTTCGCACACCTTCGATAACAACTCTTCGCTACTTGGCGTATACGCATGCAAATTACGATTCAATTCACGCCTCAAATCATCCGCTCTGTTTTGGCCATCATCAGAGAAACTTAATTCGTTAGTGCGTAATCCACGAATACACCTCAAAACTTTTAAATTATTTTCAGGTGATTCAGACTTAGGAATTAAGTCCTGCTGCTCTTCAATATAATCTTCTAATTCACTTAATAATCGGGCAGATAATCGCACACCAGATTGCTCTAGCTCTTCCAGTTGTATAAGAAGCTTACGAAGTTGCTCAACGTATTGCAGGGCAGAGAATTGACTTACCCTCAACAAAGCCAGCGTAAGTGATACGTCATCCAACTGCTGGAGCATAGGTATCTTTTGATACTGCTTAGTTACTTGTTCTTTTAAATAAGCAGAGTGCTTATCAACCCAGCGACTAAACGGCCCTTCTTCCTCAGCACTTTGTTTTTTCCCTCCAACTCTAGTCGCGGGTAAATTAAACACCTGGCTTCGTTCTAGTGCGTTATCAACAGCATCATGTTGAAAGCTACTAACCAATACTTGGCCACTAATATTTTGTGCCTCAAACTCTTCCGCAAGTCTGCGCTGCAAAGCAGCAATAACTTGAGTTTTACCCGTACCTGGTGGGCCAATGATAATAGCCAAGTCAGGGGTATTAAGTGCGGTTTCTATTGCCAAGATCTGTTTATCTGTGGGCTTCCCTCCCTTAAACGTTTCTTTGGCGTAAGGCGTTAATCCTTTAATTTTTCTACGTCTTTCAGAAGGAACAGAAACACCTTCCATTAACCATTTTAGCTGCGGCATTCGCTTACCGGAATCAATGCCTTGTCGTGCAATAAGCCGACGTTTGCTCATTGTTCTCTGCCCTGCTAAAGACAGGAATAGCCAACCGCCTGCCTCCTCATTACCTTTACCCTCAAAGCGTGGTACGGCATCCCTATGGTTTGAGGATGGTGTAAATATTAGGTGATCTTGCTCAAAGTGAATATCGCCCCTTGAGTTTTGCTTTTGCTCACCTAGCTTAGTTTCCGCGCCCAACTCTTCAGCCCAATCTGGAGCTTCAATAGATAAATCCACCTGTGAACCTTTAACAATCTCAAGCGACTTCCAGCGATTACGAAATTCTTGATAGGCTTCCTCTGACTTTGGCCAAATTTTCCAGCAATTCACACGGCCATCTTCAAAGGCCTCAGTATGCGAAAACCTAAGTGCCTTTAGAGTTGCAGCTTGCTTTAATGCCCCTGCCCATTCCTTATCGTTATAAAGATTCCACAATTCAAGGTAACTGCCATTATCTCTTAATGCAGCCTCTAAACTCGCCTTATGGGTTGCACTTTGCAATACCGCCGCACTGCTCGCATCAGTAAAAGTAAACGAACCGACTAACAAAGAAAAACTACCATCACGACGAGAATGGCGGGTAATACGCTTAATTAAATATCGTCCATCGCGCTCTGCTTCAACATCCGCACGCCAGCCATTACCCAATAACTGAAAACCATTACCAGTACTGTCGAAGCTAGAATTACTAAATCGCGAAATGGTTATCCAGTTCTGATGATTTTCTTCGTTATTCTCTTGTTTATTATCTGTGTTACTAAAATCCGTAACGAAATGTTCAGCAATCCAATCGCAAGCTAACTCAATAGTATTTTCATGTATCTCATTTTTAGTAAATAAATCATCTGATACCAAGCCATCAATACCCAGTTCGATATCCAATGCTGTCATTTCAACAGGCGCTAGATATTGCAGTTGCAGTGTCTTTTTTTGTACCTGTGCCAACATCCACTGTGTCTGATCTCTATTCACCAAGGTCGTAAACAATGGGCGATCAAGCTTAGTGCAAGTTACAGCTAAACGCTCAGCACCCTGCTGTAATAACCATTCACCATTGTATTCAATCAGCTCTACTGTTTGATTGGCGTTAAGGCTCGTCAAGTCCTCATCTGATTTCAAATTAATTAGGTCATGTGAAAAATACGGAAATTCATTTAACTTCATACATCACCACCCAAACTGCCAAATAACATGAGTTTCATTCGGATTCCCGAGGTGAATGCAATAAGGTTCAGTATTTCGCCCCTTGCTCGAATTTTTTAAAGTTACCTTTTTATTAAATTCCTTAATATTGTCATCCCCACGCGATATATAAAGCGGTTCTACTGGTGTAATAATTAACTTCTCATCGTTATATTCCAGCTGAATATGATCAGTAGGTACTTTGTCATAACTAAACGTAGGCATTAAACGCTTCAATTCCTTTTTATCACCTGGTTGTATACAAACTCTCCGACCAGTCGCCATTCTATTCTCTTTTAAATCCGGATATTTTTCATCTTTTTCCTGCCCAGATAACAGAATCAACTCCTCGAATAATACGAGTTCACCAGCTACATTCTCATCGCAGAAGAAACAAGGAATTTCATCACTATTGAATTCCTCAATCGGCAATAAAGAATAACCGCCACACTCTGGGCAAGAAAAAAGATGTTCATCAACTTCCGTTAAAGCTTCCAACCATTGCGCCATTGTTGGCCGCTGTATAGCGGAGTGCATCCCCGGCCCAAAAGTTTGTTGAAACAATTCAGGCAAATTACTGTGTTTAAGTAGCTGTATTGGTAAATTAGTAAACGACTCATTGTCGAAGTTATCAGGATCATTAATCCAAGGATGCTCGCCACGAAATGCTTCGTCTTCTACTTCTGGCTCGCCATCATTTACCAAGCTTCCTTTCAAGGGATGATTATGGGTAAGCAACTGATAAGCGACAACGGCAAAGCTCCAGCAATCAGTCATGCTAGATAACATAGTCTCACCACGGACCAACTCAGGTGCGCCATACTCAGGTGTATGTACAGCCAAGCCAGAATGAGATTCATAGCTGATGTTATCGCAATCAATCAACCAAGTTTCTGTATGATTAACATCGTCCGATACAAAAATATTATCGGGTGAAATATCACCATAAAGCATACCGCGGCTATGTAACTGATTAAGCGTTCGTGCTAATTGGCAAAGTATGCCTATGCGTCGTTTCAAACCACCTTGGTCAAGGTAATCTTGAATATGGGGTGCAGGGTTTTCTTCAGAAATGTCATCACTGGCTTTAATAAAGCTATCGAATAAATCTTTTAACGGAATCAAGCCATCCATCAGTTCCATCGCATAACCCATACGCGGCTCTTTCAATAAAACTAATGGCCTTGCCAGTTTTAGATCTTGCAGATCCTGGTGAATCAACCACTCAATATGTGCACGCCAGCGTTTTTTCACAGACTCGTCTTTATTGGTGAAACCTTTTATCAAAGTCTGTGGTAATTCAGTGGTATAGACTATACCTTGGCCACCACTGGCAAGCGGATCTTTCAATGGGTACTTAGCACCATGAATATCTTCCAGCGTAGGTAGTTTTTTCTTATTCGTTGCTTGTTTGCTCATTTTCTATTCAGTCCTGAATATTCCAGCAATGCTTTTATCATCCCCATGCAAAGGGGTACTCCATTCCGTCAGTTCTTGAGTTAACCAAGCTTTACACCGACGTTTATTTGTTTGCTTAAGCTGCATGTATACAGCATCAAAAAAAGGCTCTAGCTGTTCGGGAATCAAATCATCAGAAACTCCATCCGTCATCAGCAGAACGCCATCACCAACCTGGCTGAGAGCCGTCTCTACAAAAGACCAATCATTTAGCTTGGCTTGAGATAAGGTTTGCGTTTGGTTACCAAAGCCAGAACGCTCTGGTGTAATAACCGAAAACCTTCCTTCACTTCGAACCAACAACAAACCGTCACCAACCTGTGCACTTTTTAATAATCCACTTGAATCAACCGAAGCCCAAAGACAGGTAGTTTCATAAGGTGATGAGTTCTGCTCAACGGCATGAATCCAGCTCTTTTGCAGACGCAGGCTGATCGCTTCGGTAGAGATATGTTTAGTCTCTATGTTTCTCACGGATGACCGAATCAAATTGGCCGCAAGTTGCGACCCCTTGTGACTGAGTTGACGACTACCTAATCCATCACAAACTGCAATACACCAACCTTTGTGAATACCCTGAACGAGCACCGCATCTTGATTTGGTTGATTATCTTGCTGATGAGCAGGGCCGACAACTGTGCAACCAGTTGCTGCAAACTTCATTAGAAGTCCAGCTCTTCAAACTCGTCGTCGCTTTCATTTTCTGAAACCGGAGGTAATTCGAGAGGCGTAGATTGATTAGGCGTAGTTGAACGGCTACGGGTTGTCACACTCATAGTGACCGCCTTAAAGAAACGATGAATATCGCGAGCATTTTCAGCTTTAAAAACTGGGGCTTCTAAGTCATTGGCAAAATCACCTAGCAGGCTTAATTCAGCATCAGAGCCGATACCCATTGCAAACCGAGTTGCCTTGCTTGATCTCTCGCCATTCATTAACAGCTCGAACGATGAATTAATATCATCAGTTGGGTGACCATCTGAAATCAGCACAACCACAGGTTTATAAGCACGAGATGGAATTATCTCTTGGTCTTCGATCATATCCGTAGCTAACTGAAACGCAGCCCCCATTGGCGTTCCGCCGTTCGCAGGTAAAGGTTCAAAACCTTCAATCTGATGTGCTGCTGTAAGTGTTAAATGCATTGCAGCAATACCACCAAAAGTAATAACACTTACCTGCAATTCAGCCCTTAAACGACTTTCACTGGCGAAAGTACTAATCATTTCTTTGAGTGCTTTATTCAGCGCATCAATTTTTCCATCTACCGACATACTGGCACTGGTATCAGCCAATACAATAATGGGTAATGGACGAGCACTTTGAACTTGGAATTGTTTTAATTTTAACATCTGTAAATTTTCCTAAATCTTTATTCAAATTTTTAAGCGGTGACAAAAGACTGTTATCTCAACTATTCTAAAGAAGATAAATAGAAGTTTTATCCCTTTTAAAATTGTGTATTCCATATATCAAGTAGTGTGCCAACTCTTCAAGGTCCATAAACTGGGCTATCAGGTTTTTCAGCAAAACCCATAGATAACATTAACTATCTATTGGTAAATATTTTTATCCACCGAATTTATCTCACTCCTCACAAAGCGATCCAGCAAACTAAAACCTTCTGGTAGCTTTAACCGATCCCTGTTTTGTTTATCAGGATCTAAATCCATGGGAACTACCCATAAACGAAGCATCTGCTCTTTATCAAACTCAAAGCAGTTCTCTATTGGCTCTTTGAAGGTTTCGCAGGCGGGATAGATGAGCACCATATCCCCCTTACCTTTGAGGTATTTATGGCCATAGGCAAACATCTGATAGAAGTCAGATTGAGAGAGTCCGCCATTACTTGAGCGCTCATCCAACAGTTTCCATTTGGTATCCAGTACCACTTTTCTCTCATTAGGTAGAGAAATTAACAAGTCTGGTTTGAGTTGAAATTGGTCCTCTTCATTATGAGTCACCAAATATTCACTTCGGGTTTGAGTGGTTAGTACCGCACCCTTAGACAATTGCTCGCCCAGTATTGATGCCACATAACTCTCAAATACAGATTCCATCGGAAAAAGTAGCGACAAGGTATTATGATCACCCTGCATACTTAAGGGTGAGAAACCCTCTAAGATGAGCTTCGCCCAATCAATTGGCACATGATAATCCTTCATACCTCTATCGAGCTTGAGATCATTAATGTCTTGTTTTACCGACTTAGATAGTGGTACTTCAGCGAAAGTAAATTCTAATTCACGCAACAACTTTTGATTCACGGCCAAGCGGGTGTATTTCGATAACTTAACCATGGCGGTTTTAATCAAGCGGTTTGCAGGGCGATTAATCTGATAATCATCAAACTCAACATAAAACTTATGTTGGTTAACAAAATTATGACGTAATTGCTTGGCAACAAGTAGCTTACCCTTTAAGAAGTTCTGATTATCAACCTCCCTAATATAGTCACTTTTTAAACCACGTTTCACGAGTAGGTTCACTGATGCGAGAAATTGACTAATAAAGACTTCAAGTAAAGGCATCTTCTTGGTGGTGATACTAGCTTGGTTCGTAACAAGATGACGAAATACACCCAAATGCTGCAACATCATCAACAATGTCTCTCGAGATGATTCTTCAGCTTGCTTTCGATCCAACCCTTTACGACCAACCTTTGGCAATACTTCAATATATTCACCCGTAGGCGTGAACAACACGCCCACGTAGTTCTTAACTTGGATTAACTCATATCCATAACGCTTACTTAAGTTAAGACACTTTCTTGTTTCTGCCTCAGCAGCACTTAAACTCACCTCTTTAAGATAATTAAACGCATCACCAGAGATTAAAGTTGCCTTAAGCTCAGAAGCGGCCACTTGATCGGAAGATAAATAACCAAATTCGAAAACAGTCGTATGCATAGCAACTAACCTTCTTCCTCAGCTAAATCACCTTCATTTGCAGGCTCTTCTTTATCTGCCTTTTTTTCATTCAAAGTTTGATAGATACCTATATAGGCGTTAACTTTTTCCCATACATCTGAAGCGTTATCAGCCAAGATATATTGAATAACAGTTTGACCATATTCATCTAACTTATGGCCTTTACCAAAGAGGTCGTTCAATGCGCTATTCTTTTTAGTTTTTTCCAATACAAACTGAAAACCTTCTGGTTTTTGGTTATCAGCCAGTACTAAACGTATCTTGCTCCAATCCTCAAAAAAGTATTCTTCAAGTAACGGAATCACCTTGTTTTGGAATACTGATTTGAGCTGAGTGAAGGCTAGGTCTTCTTTACCCTCTTCTAGCAAGGCTTTAACCGGCATAAAGAAGGCATGGCCTAAAGTATGCTCACGATCGTAGAGAATCTCGATACGCTGATTGAGTACTTTAAGTAACTCACACAAATCAATACCTTTAACCAAAACGCCTTTTAATAGCTCTGGCTTGGGCATCATCTCCACAAAGTCGAAACGACGACGCAGTGCCGTATCCATCATGGCTAAAGAGCGATCAGCGGTATTCATGGTACCGATAATGTGCAGGTTGCTTGGGACAGAGAAATGCTTGCCTGAATGCGGTAATAGCAATTCCAAAGCTTCAGGTTGACCCTGACGCTTTGAAGCTTCAATTAAGGTGATGAGCTCGCCAAATATTTTAGAAATATTGCCTCGGTTAATTTCATCTATAACCAGTACGTAGCTTTCTGAATGTTTAGCCGTATTATTTTGATCGTTTATATCAACATCATGAGATAACAAGTGGCTTATCGTTTCAGACACGGATAAACGTGATAAAGGATAACAAGTTGGCAAATTAAAACGTTTATTTGCATTGATTGACTGAAAGTTGACTGAAAATCCAGTTTTTAACCAGTTAACAGGCAAGTGATGGGCATAGCCTTTTCCTGCTATACCACTTTCAACAAATTGATAATCACCACTAACAACACCTACCGCTTCCACCGAGGTATTACTATTAATACAAAGTACGAGGTCTCCTATACTCATCTCCTGTGAGAAATACATGAGAGAGTTCTGATCATTTCTACCCAAACCCTTAAAGTATTCATTCTGTTCGTTTTTTGAAAGATCACCCGTATCATCCCAACCAATAGCAGCTAGGTTGTTATTTAAACAGTAAGTCTTTTTCGAGTTTTCGTAGGTACCCTCTATGGATATTTTCCAAACTCGACCTTCTGGATTAATACTTTCATTCTGTGTTTGAGAAGATAAACGGGCCGCATCACAAATCTGTTTGAATACACCGGGTTTGATCGAATAAGAAATACTCTTTTCGTCATTCGTAGAAGCGCTGATGCCTTCTACAAACTCTTCATATCCATAACTCTGGTGAAAAGTCACAAAGCGAATGTGACCAACTTTGGATAGCTCTCTATATCTCTCTTGCAACAGCTCACGCTGACCTGCAGTCGCACCCACTTTGTGATCAATATTTAAGGACGAATAAAAACTTGGCTCAGCCGCTTTCACCGCCGCTTCAATAGTATGGTAGGTTTTGCCTGTGCCAGGTGGGCCATAAAGGATTTGGTTCGAAGCTGGAGTTATTAGGGTCATCATCTTATTTTCCTCTACATGATAGCTAGCTGATGTACTTTGTACTTCATTACTTTGTTCAGTTTCAGACTCGGCCCAAATAGCACTGTCCAATAAGGCAATATCAAAGGATGACACATCGTTAACACTATTTAGAAAGACAGGTAATTGATGAAGGCTTTGCAATAGGCGCCAATACTTATCAGGGTCAGTCCCTACCACACCCACTTCAAGCGCCTTGCAAATTGGCTTTAAAGCATCCGCCGCAGCCGATACAAAAAAATCAGGTCGAGAGACGGTAAGAATACGAGTAAGGAAAACAAAAGCCTTCTTTTCAGAACCACCAGCCTGACACCCTTGATGAAACTGCTGCACAAGCTCTTTAAACTTTGCTTGTGTAATTTCACCCAGTCTTGGAATTGCCATAAAGAAACCATCAAGGTGATGATATTGATTAGAAATCATTCTTTTTACTTCACCATTACCACCTGGCGCGCCAAACAGATTCGTATCAAAGTCATGGATTTCTTCTTGTCTTGTCGTACGACCAAGAAAGATACAACGTTCTGAAAGCGTCATATCACTGAGTCGCTTTTTACTTTTAAATAAAGTACTCGCAACCCTAAGCATCTGCAAACGCTCTTCAAACACTCCCCCTTCTCCGCGAAGTTTTTCGTGATAAGTTTGTTGCTCTTGAAGAGCTAATAAGTGCTGTAAATCCATATCAATTCCTTCGATATAGCGCCCACCAAAAGGCGCACAAAAATAATTGTTTAATGTTGTTCTAAAAGTAATTTTTTGGGGCTGGCATGGAGCAGTTTATGAGATACGCAAAAACGCCTCTCAGAATAAGAATGGTCATAAAATTTATTATCCCTTATCAAAAGTGAACATGGGTAATAGCGAAGACCGTGCCGGTCTGTTAATTTATGCTGTAATCTTTTAGGCGTTTATCGAAACTTTGGTAGTTTTTCATACCCAGTAACGCCGCTGCTTTTTTCTTTTGGCCCGAGGTTTTATGCCAGGCTAGACGTACATAGTGTTCTTCTAGATTGTCTTGTAAGCCTTTTAAATCAATAGCTTGGCTTAGATCGTGGGCCATGATATCAACTGAACTGCTTACTGTGGTGAAAAGCGCTTCATGCATATCTTGCTCACTAATGCTTTCACTCTGCGACCACAAACAAGCGCGCAATAACGTGCTGTATAGTTCGCGTACGTTTCCTGGCCAAGCATGACCTAAGATAAGATTTTTGGCGTTTGGGGAAAGTATTTTATGACTAAGGTCCGTCTGCTCTTTAATGAGCTTAAGCAAAGTATCACTTAACAATGACAAGTCACCGCTGCGTTCTTTAAGGGGAGGAAGGTTTATTACCCCTACCGCCACGCGGTAAAACAAGTCTTCACGGAATTCTCCTTTTTGAATGGCGCTTGTTAGGTCTTTATTGGTGGCACATATGATTCGTACATTGACCTTTCTGGTTTGAGTATCCCCTACTCGGGTAATCTCACCTTCCTGCAGCACACGCAATAAACGCACTTGTGCATCCAGCGGTAAATCTCCAAATTCATCCAAGAACAGCGTGCCGCTATCGGCAACTTCAAATATCCCTGCCTTGTTTTCTATGGCCCCGGTAAAGGCGCCTTTTTTATGGCCAAACAAAGCACTGTCGATAAGTTCGGGTGGGATTGCCCCGCAGTTAATCACTTGTAAGGGGCCATCACTGCGCTTGCTGGCATTATGAATGGCAGTGGAAAACAGCTCTTTACCGGTACCGGATTGGCCGTAAATTAATACTGGCACATCATGCTGGGCTAAAACGCTGGCGCGCTGCTTTAACTGTTGCATCACTTGGTTTTGAGTGACTATATTTTCAAATGCCGCATGAGTGGGCACCTTGGCCTGGGCCAGATGAGCTAGCTGATTCGCTGTTTGTAGCTCGGCTGAAATATCAAAAGGTATATGGGCGGTTTCGATTCCCTTCTCTTTGCTGCTTTGTAGGAACTCTACTTGATACTTGGTTTTACCCAATAACATCCATACCGCTTGCATGGCTGGCGTACCAGGGGTGATTTGTAAGGTGATTTTTGCTTTAGGGTTTTGCTTTTGAATGCTGGCCAATAGTTTGTCAGCTGCCAGGTATATTTCACCAAAGTCTTGGGGGCTAGATAACTGAGCGTACTGTGCATTAACGCTCGTGCCATTTTGAGCTGCTAGTTCTTTTAGCCAGGACACATAGCCTAGAGTGTCCTTAGCCTTTACGGCGTAATTGTATAACAGGTGGCACTGGGTAAAGTCAGCACTTTCTAAGGTGGAATGAATAGGGCCGGTACGATCTTGCAGGCCTTCATCTATGTCTAATCCGCCAATCCAGGCAACCAAAATGCGTTCCATCTACTTCTGCTTAATTCTTATTATTGGGTTTTAAGGAAAAAATACCCTAAACTGGTATACCCTCCTAAATTCACACTTTTATACAGGATTGTGATGCAGTTCACCATGTAATTTGTAGGGATTTACTGTTCTTAACAGTTGCATAATGGCTGCTTAGTAAACAACCATTCAAAACCGAATCTCGTACTCATGATAAGCCGAATCAATATCCGCCTGAGTTAACCCTCTATAGCGCATGGTCACCCCTGAGTCTTTGTGATTTAACACCTTACAAATTCGCTCGATACGCTCCCCTGCTGAATACATGGTCCAACCTAGAGTTTTACGCATACTATGAGTACCCAGTTTAAGACCTAGAATATCCCCTACTTCTTTAAAAGCAGCCGACACCGACTGCCTTGAAATGGGTTTGTTTTTAGCGCAGTTACAGTCCACCTGAAATAGATAGCTGTGAAACTTATAGCGGCACTGTATTCACCCCAATGATCCACACTTGACTGTAAGTACTCCCTTAGTGTTTTTCTAAAGGCCTCGCGATTGGTTATATTTCTTATTTAGATTTAACCGCGTCGACTATCTGCATGGCGTGCCCCACAATTAGCTAAGTATTAGGTGTTTTATACAAGGAGGCGATTTTCCACAATGGGTGAAATTGAAGATTAATGATGAAGGGATTAGCTAATTGACAGAAGTTTATTTTGTCAATTAGAAGTGATTATCAAGAAATTAATTTTATTAGAAAATCTTGGGCAGTATAATCACAAAGTGGTCATTATAGATAACTTATCCACACCCAAAACTCAGGTTAAAAGCGTATTAATGTATCCATAAACTGATTACTCCGCTACCCCAAAAAGCAGAAAAAACGCCCAGCTCACACGCGAATGTAACAGAGCAAGTTTATTATAAAATGGGGTAGCTCCGATTTACAAAACAAATCAAAGAATTAATTTCGTCCTGTTCAGCTGCTTGTTATGTGCTGATAATTAAAATATATAGGCACCTACTGAGAGCAGATAGTTTATTTCACTACCTTTATTTACATCTAAAAGCCATATGACTTTTGCCCCATAAGCTTCCCCTTACGAGATACAAACTCTATGTTTATCCCCGATGGCTTAACCGTTAATTTCGTAAATGCATCAGTCGGGAAAACCTCACTAGCATTTTCTACTTTATATTGAATTCCTGCATTTGTCTTAATTGAGCCTTCTAATTTGAAACTGCGACGCTTAGGGTGTGGATAAGGCCAAAAGAATGCTGAAGAAACGATAGAAATCACCTTCAATCCGTCACTGCCAACCATTAACTCGGATGACATACAGGCGTGAACATCACCTGAGATAAAGACTATCTTCTTTATTCCATTATTTCGTATACATTCAAGTAGTTCATCACGTTGCCCAATAAATCCGTGCCATTTATCATTCGACTCTGACTCATAAGGAGGAACACTAGTTACGATAATTTTCACCCTACCACTACCGTCCAATAACCACGCAAGTAGATTCTTCATCTGCAGTGGCCCTAGTATTTCTGGTACCGCTTCATCCAAAGATCGTTCAGTTCTTGTGTCACACACAAATATGTCACAACAACCATCCTGATAGGAGTACCAAAGGTGCGAAGGAGTACCTTCCAGACGTCCGTCGTCACTCTTGAATAACGGACTATGGCTTGCTTGATATGTAGAGTAAGCATGCATAGCTGCGGGGAACTTAGTAACCCAATCTTTTTTTGTGGCTGATTCAGGCCAGTTATCTTCTATCTCGTGGTCATCTAAAGTCATATATGTAGGGACCTGACCCATTAACCGCCTAAGATGCTTAGTAGTAAAGGCTGACCGATAGCGCTTGTTAAATTTATCTACTCCTACATCGGCTCCAATGACATTCAAATCATCTGCATAGATCTGGTCTCCACACATTATTAGCTGATCGACGTGTTCTCCCTTATCAATGACACTCAATATAGAGCGGAAAGTCTTATCACCGCGATCATCAAACCACATACCGTTGAATAAACTAAGTGCATACCGACATGAACCTGCCACCAGAACCCTTGTTGCATTACTATCTGATGATGCAGTGCGAAAACCTATCGTTTTTATATCCTCCCATATTAAAATATTAGTGACATCGATTTGATCTGATTGTGCATCAGAGTAAAACCAGCCCATTTGATATTCATAGGAAGTGTTAGAGTCCAAACCTGAAGTTATTACTACACCTGTCATATCAAAATTTGGGTTCATTTTGAAAAAAATGGGTGCTAAAAAATCAACATCACCCTTCTTTCGCATTCGTACTACTCCATGAGCTCTCCGTGGTCGATCTCCATCCATTTCGAAGTCAGCTCGCCCGAAAATTTTTGCGGATGATATATCTGTAGCACCCAATATTGGCCCAACGGTTAGTCGTTTTACCTGCATAAATCACTCCTCCATGCATTAATCAAAATATAAAATTGGCTTACTTGAACCTACAACTAATTTCCCGTAATTTGGGGGTCACTATATGTATCAAAATTGCTTATTTCTCATCGCTCTCATGCAACGCCTCAGTCAGATTCCGTGTCAGCGGCCGGCTGCATTGAATTGTTATGTTCTTGTTGTATTTTTGATACTTTATATTCAACTAAAACTAAGGCTGAATTTTTCACTGAAATTAGATACGCTTTATAGAACGTAAGTGGTATCCCTACGATTAATAAAACCAACATTATCTGTAGCACACTACCAACAGCCCCAGCATATTCTTGTTGTTGTTGTTGTTGCTGAAATAGGCCATACGTATCTTCGATGTACCCTATCGCAAAAGGAAAGAGAAATATTAGTATCGATACAGTGATAGATGTCGTGATTACTAGCACATCTTGATTTTTAGCCCTAAGCTTTCTAGCAAGCTCAACTTCGAATTTCTCACCAATTGTCGAAAAATAATACCAAGCAGTATCACGAGTTTTACCGTAAGGGTTTTCAATACTTTTTTTCACCACATTAGGAAGGGAATTAATGAACGAAATCCCAGATTTATCGAAGATATCGTGTATATCAACTGACCTATCCTTTTTTGGCTTAAAAAAACGATATTTTGATATAAATTCTATAGCACTCGATACAAAAACGTCCGAGATCAGCTCGATCAAGTTTCCAGTAGCGTATACGAGTAAAAACATAACAAAGATAAATGACAAATTTGGCTCGTTGTTTTCCCCAAGGTCAGCCCAATCAAAAATATCCATGATATAAATAACAATAAGTAGTATTGCTCCAGAAGTTACTTTTCTGCGAAAAGCTCCTTCAAAGTATGGTATTTTTTCGATTATCTTATCTATTGTATCTGACACAACTTTCCCCTCGAGAACATAGCGCTAAACTTACCGCGTCAAAAGTTTCAGCACGTTATAATAACCAATTTGTGATTTTAACGACAAAAATTACAAATCAGACCTGAAATTAGTAAATTATTTATTCTGTGGAAAAATATTTAGAAGTTAAAACCAGTAATAGCTAATCATTCAATAAAATGCAGCGCGAAATTTTAAAACATGCTTCGCTACTTCATTAGTCGCAATACATTAATGCTAATGTGAAAACTTAACATCAACAACGATAATTAAAGGCAGCTATTGCTGTGATCAAATATTTTTTGCCACTGCGTTAGAGGCTTTCTAGTAATACGCTTCTTTTTTTATTCGGTGATAGTTCAAGATTATGGCTGCGGGGCCTAACCGAATTATCATACTTACAAATATAACCACGAACAAAATTACTAGAATTTCTTATGCCTTCACAGCCTTGCTTTGGCATATTCTCTGTTTTTAAGCTTCTGAAAAAAACGCTCTATTACAGCGCTACCCCCAACAATTTCCTCGGCGGCTCATACTTTGTTTAATTTGATATTTCCAAACCAATCACCTGAAAGCCAAACTCGAATAATAATAGCTATGATCCAAGTAAACATAACTCCTTCAGGGCAAACACGAAACTCAAATTCACTATTCAATGCGCGCTTTGTCAGTTCACTATCCGATGAACCTGACAACGCATAATCAATAATTTTTCTATCGTACGAGTCTAAAATAAGACCACCGATCACCTGTCCAAAGTTATGTAACATCACCGTTCCCCGCTTAATTAGGCTGCACAGGACCGAACTCTCGCTTTAAGTGACTTTTAATTTCGAAGTGTTCTATTATGGTTGTAGCGGCT
>MAAA01014032.1_pt1 | contig 32150 bp, 32 predicted proteins | sample 1115971 | NCBI WGS metagenome assembly MAAA01 (sample SAMN04961123, study PRJNA320927) | seawater metagenome | isolation source: sample BD02T6 sea water enriched with oil for 6 days | place: USA:Gulf of Mexico | collected 2013-07-27 | reverse complement strand
TGGCAGGGAAGGTTGATGGAAAAAGTGGCCAGCGTATAGTCGACTATATTTTAACAAGCAGTAAAGACTATGAATAAACGGGTTATTACCTTTGGCACATTTGATGTATTTCATATAGGTCATGTCAATATATTGGAGCGTGCAAAAAAAGAAGGGGATTATTTGATAGTAGGATTGTCATCTGATGAGCTAAACTTTAGTAAAAAGCAGCGCTACCCGGTGTACCCGCAAGCTCAAAGAATGAAAATAATAGAATCATTGCGTTTTGTGGATGAGGTGTTTATTGAAGAGTCCTTAGATTTAAAAGCGCAGTATATTCAGCAATTCAGTGCCGATGTTTTGGTAATGGGAGATGATTGGATAGGTAAATTTGATGCAATGAAGCAGCATTGTGAAGTGAAATATTTACCAAGAACGCCATCAATTTCAACCACTGAAATTATAGAGGTAGTGAAAGGCCTTTAACTCTAACGGGGGGGGGTCTAGTTATTAAGTTTAGCGTCTCCCCATTTATGTGCTTACTCCCGCCTGCGTTAAAGGGAAGTCTGCCGAATCTTAATAGTTTTGTGTTTAGAATTTGCTCATGATTTTCCCTATACCTCATAAATTCAATAAATTCAGTCACTTAGCTTGTGTCCTAGCTAAAAATAGGGCAGAGTGAAATCAGTGGGCTAAATTAAGCTGATTAAAGACGTACAACTTAAAGGCCAGGTGCAGTGAATACTGAAGGGAGAACCCTTGTATGACTAAATCGGAGCTAATAGAGCGCATTACAAGCCGCCACCCCCAATTATCCAATAAAGATATTGAACTGGCGGTTAAGACTATTTTAGATACCATGTCACAGGCGTTAAGTCAGGGTGATCGTATTGAGATACGTGGTTTTGGCAGCTTCTCGTTACACTTTCGCAGCCCAAGATTAGGGCGTAACCCCAAAACAGGGGAGGCCGTTCAGCTAAGAGGCAAATACGTGCCACACTTTAAGCCAGGCAAAGAATTACGTGAGCAGGTGAATCACCAGTAACGGTTAATTAAATGTCATTGTATTTCTATAAAATGTACACATTTAACTCTTATGTGTGACTTTTGTTTTAATACTATAATAAGTGGTATCAGATAAATAGATGGGGCAACCTCGCTCCCTGCGCAATTAGACCAACTAGGTGAATTCAAAGCCCTCTTTGATCATCTATCAAGTATTTTACCACTGCAATTGCGAGAGCAATTTTCCAATGATAAAAACCGCATTTAAGTAATGCAGTTTGGAAGCGGCAAGCTTAAATTTAGATTATTCAAAAAACCGCATAAGCCAAATCACCATAAAATTACTGTGTGAATTAGCCCGTGCCCGTGACTTGCCTAATGCAATTCAAGCCATGTTTGATGGTGAGCATATTAACCAATCTGAAAACCGCCCTGCATTGCACACCGCATTAAGAGATTTCTCAGGCGAAAGTATATTGGTATAGGGCGAAGATGTAGTGCCTGAGGTGCAAGATACCCCAAATCGCATGAAAGAATTTTGCTGGTCCATGCGCCGTCAGCAATGGCGGGGTTTCAGCAATAAACCCTTTACCGATGTGGTGAGTATTAGCATTAGTGGCTCGTACCTAGGGCGCAAGTTGGCATCCCAGTCGTTAAAGCCCTATTGGAGCAAGCAGGTAAATTGCCGTTACTTGGCCAACATTGACGGCTCTGATCTCACCGAGGTTTTACAAGGCCTAAGCTTGGAAACCACATTGTTTATTGTGCGGTCTAAATCGTTTAATACCCAAGAAACCCTAAAAAATGCCAGCGCTGTCGTGAGTAGTTTTTACGCAATTGCGGCAGTCAGCAAGACCTAGACAGGCACTTTAGTGCGGTGATCGCTAATGTGATTAAGGCAAAATATATTCCCTATGTGGGACTGGGTAGGAGGGCGTTATTCCTTATGGTTGGCCATAGGCCTACTGTTAATGCTTACTATTGGCTATGAGCACTTTCGCGAAATGTTAATGGGTGCTTACGAGATGGACTGTCATTTTAATGCGGCACCAATTGAATAAAATATGCCGGTGTTAATGGGTTTGCTGGGTATATGGTATGTGAGTTATTTTAAGTCGCAATCCCACGCCATTTTACCCTACGACCATTATTTACAAGGTTTACCTGCACATATTCAGCAGCTAGATATGGAAAGTAATGGTAGATCGGTGGATATTTATGGGCGAACCTTAAATTATCAAGAGGCCCCATAATTTGAGGGGGTGTTGGCAGCAATGGCCAGTATGCATTTCTCCAGCTATTACACCAAGGGACTCAGTTTGCGCCCTGTGATTTTATTATGCCCCTTACCAATCATAACCCGGTGGATCATTTTCATGCATTGTTGGTATCCAACTGCTTAAGCCAAAGTCAGGCATTAATGCAGGGTAAAAATTTTCAGCAAGCTACCCTGGAGGTTGAGAAGCAGGGTAAAAGCCAACAAGAAATAGATATACTGGCCCCACAAAAAATGATCCTCGGTACCGCCCCAGTAATGCTCTGTACTTTGATCAGTCCACCTCCAAAACCACGGGTGTATTAACCGCGTTATATGAGCACAAGGTATTTGTACCGGGCCAAATTTTGGGGCATAAACAGCTTTGACCAATGGGGTGTAGAGCTAGGCAAGCAACTGGGCGATAAAGTACACAGTGTTTTGCTATCCGAAGAAGACAGCCAAAATAATGACTTCGACTCGTCAATCATGGGTCTAATTGAACCCTTCAGTGGCATGAAATACAAACTGTAGGAGTGTGCTGTACGCGATTAATTGAGGAAAGCAGTTGATTCGCAGTCACATACACTCAGTAAAAACGAATAAGCGATCACTGCATGGGCAAAAAATGACAATACTAGTAACAGGCGGCGCAGGCTACATAGAATTATTAAGCAGCGGCAATCAAGTATTGGTGCTAGATAACCAGTGTAACAGTAAACACGAATCGTTGAGTCGTGTAGAAAAAATAACAGGCAAAAAATCATCTTTGTACAGGCGATGTGCTAGACGCTGATTGATCGCAGAAAATTTTCAAAAAACACAACATAGAAGCGATAATCCACTTTTCAGGCTTAAAGGCCGTGGCTGAATCCTGTGAAAACCCTTGGTATATTACGAAAACAGCGTAATGGAGTCTTTAATACTGATTCAGAAAATGGAGGAAGCCGCCATTAAAAGCCTGGTATTTAGTTCATCGGCTACAGTATGTGGTGACCTGGAAAAACTTCCCCTAACGAAAGCATGCCACTGTCGGCCACCAACCCCTACGGGCGCAGTAAATTAATGGTAGAAGGCATGCTGCATGATTTAGCCGGTAGTAATGAATTAAACAATTCAGCCAAACCCTGGTCCATTGCCTTGTTACGTTACCCAGTGGACGCCCACGAATCAGGCCTAATTGGTGAAGACCCAAATGGCATTCCCATCAATTTAATGCCCTAGATAAGCCAAGTAGTCGTGGGTAAAATAAAAAGCCTAGGTGTGTATGGGGGTGACTACAATAAGGTAGATGGCACCGGCGTGCGTGATTATATTCACGTAGTCGATTTAGCCAAAGGCCATGTTTTAAAGTCATACAAGCCCTGCAAAAAGGTCTACCCGGCGCCAATGCATTAACCTGTGCACAGGCAACGGCATTTCAGTATTGGAAATGGTGAATGCCTTTAGTGATGTAAGCCAAGTTAAAATGGCGCACCAAGAGGCCCAGGCGATATAGCCGCCTGTTGCGCAGATGCCAGCAAGGCCAAAAAAACACTAAATTGGCAAGCAGAATTAAATGTTAGTCACATGGTAAAAGACAGTTGGCACTGGCAAAGCAAAAACCCAAATGGTTACAATTAAACTTATCCGTAGGAGCGTGCTTGCACGCGATTTCTCGGGCACAAAGGTGACCTAGTACGAACTCTCCCCGTGAGCGACAATTAATACCCAATTAAAAATTAACTAAATTTCAAGCCAAAATAAAATGAATCAACTAATCTGCTTCAAGGCCTACGACGTACGCGGCCGCATCCCGGATGAGTTAAACGAAGACATAGCCTACCGCATAGGCCTAAGCCTAATACCTAAAGTCCAAACAAATAGTGGTAGGTTACGACATTCGCCTAACCAGCTTGGACATGAGTCGCGCCTTAATAAAATGCCTAACCGAAGGCGGCGCTATTGTCCAAGATATTGGCCAGTGCGGCACTGAAGAGGTCTATTTATCCACTAGCTTCCTAAAGGGAGGCGGTGGTATCTGCGTCACCGCCAGCCATAATCCAAAAGACTATAACGGCATGAAGTTTGTGCGTGAAGACCCCAGGCCTATTAATGGTGACGCCGGCCTAAAAGAAATTCAGTGCCTGGCAGAAGAAAATATTTTTATGTTAGTGTGGTAATAGGTGCAGTTACCAAAATAGAAGTACAGCCAGTATACATAAAGCATCTGTTAACCTATGTAAATATCGCAATCCTAAAGCCCTTAAAAATAGTCTGTACAGCAGGCAACGGCGGTGCCCGTGATGTAATAGATGCAATTGAAAATTCATTGCCGTCTAAATGGAAAAAATCCACCACAACCCTGACGGTAACTTCCCTAATGGCGCCCCTAACCCGTTATTAGAAGAAAATCGCCCGGTGACCGTTGATGCAATTATAGAGCATAAAGCCGATCTAGGCATAGCCTGGGACGGCGACTTCGGCCGCTGTTTTTCTTTGGTGAGCAAGGCAACTTCATAGAAGGTTATTACATAGTGGGCCTACTGGCCGAAGCCTTCCTAAAAAAACACCTTGGTAGCAAGGTAGTACACGACCCACACCTAACCTGGCGGACCATCGACATAGCCGAATCCCTTGGTGGTACCGCAGTAGAAAGTAAAACCGGCCACGCCTTCATAAAAGAGAGTATGCGTTTGGAATATTCCGTTTACGGCGGGGGAGTGAGCGCCCAACATTATTTTAAAGATTTTTCCTACTGCGATAGCTGCATGATCCCCTGGCTGTTGTTAGTCGAATTAATGTGTGTAAGTGGCAAGCCATTATCTAAACTGGTAGAAGCGCGTATGCAAGCCTACCCCTGTAGCGGTGAAATAAACCAGCGCCTACAAAATCCAAAACAGGTTATAGCGGGCATCACCGAGCAATACAGTAAAAATGCAAAGGCCATTAATACTACAGATGGTAACAGTATAGGGTTTGATCCTAGCGTTTTAATTTACGCTCATCCAGCACCGAGCCGGTAGTACGCTTAAACGTAGAATCAAAAGCCGATACAGATTTAATGCAAATCAAAAGAGCTGCTAGAGTTAATAACAAAACTGGATACAGTTTACCCTCAACCGTAGCCAAAAGCAGTAAATGCACTCACGGCTATAATAATTCACCTTATAGGCAATGTAATGTTCTGCATAAGCTGTCATTTTGTCATATAAAACGAAAAACTCAGTAAGAACTCGTCCGCGGGTGTTCCCCCTCCCTTAGCTAACCCCTTAAATTCTAACAATTAATTAACAATACCCCTCACAAACACTATATTATTAAGATAGAATACCTATCTAGCGTGCATAGGCTCAAATTAGCCCGAGCAGCGAGTAATAGATAAAAAGGTTTAGAATAATAAACACCGGTAACACCGGTAACACTGGTTTACCCAAAAAAGTATTAAAACCACCTCATATGAGGGCGCTTGGACTTGATCGGTCACAATGATGAAAATTAGTCGGGCTAAAGACTAAAAATATAGGAGTGTGCTGATACGCGATCAATGGATTAATGAAGGAGGTAACAAAAGCTGTCATTCCAGTAGAAGGTCTAGGCAAGTATATGCTACCTTCCACCCCCCCCCATTTATTCCTAAAGAAATGCTGGTGCTGGCTGGAATGATGCTGATAACCCATAGCTCTATCAAGCCTTGCAGTTGTGTGCAAAGTGAAAATATTTGGCGGACATTACAAGGTACTGCGCTAGGGGGAGGTGAGAGTCAACTAGCCGGTACTATGGCCAAATTAACAAGTTATATACAAGTAAATGCCTTTTATATGACGGGTAACTCACAAGGTTATGCTAGTAATTGTGAAAGTATTCGTTGAATATAGTATATGGCACTCTAAAGTATAGGCAGGTTTTACCTGCTGTTAAAAATATATGTGTTAGGGATTTGAGGATAACGTTTTGCTAGCACCTGTTGAAGAATAGGTTGTAGTCTAGCCAAGCGAGTTAATATAAAGCTAAAGTAATCAATAAAAAGAATTCAAAACTAAAAATGAATAAAGTACAGAAACGAATCCTTACAGTATTTGGCACTCGCCCAGAAGCTATAAAAATGGCGCCTCTAGTTCACGCGTTAAATGCTGATAGTCGTTTTGAGTCTAAGGTTTGTGTAACGGCACAACACCGTGAAATGCTGGATCAAGTATTAGATTTATTTGAGATTACGCCACACTATGACCTGGATATAATGAAAGCAGGGCAAACATTAAACGATGTGACGGCCAGAATCCTTATTGAGCTAAAGCTAGTACTTGAAGATTTTAAACCGGACACTGTATTAGTCCATGGGGACACAGCAACGACTTTTGCTTCAACTTTAGCGGCTTATTACGAAAAAATACCGGTAGGTCATGTAGAGGCAGGACTAAGAACGGGTGATATTTACTCACCGTGGCCGGAAGAGGCTAATCGTAAATTAACAGGTGCTCTTGCTAGCTACCATTTTTCACCTACAGAAACATCAAAACAAAACTTGTTAGCTGAGAATATTAACCCAGGCACTGTTTTTGTGACAGGTAACACAGTCATAGATGCATTGTTGAAAGTTGTTGAGAGTATTGAAAACAATATTGATTTACAGAAAAAGCTAAAAAATAACTACCCATTTGTAGATGAAGCTAAAGATTTAGTTGTTATCACAGGCCATCGTCGTGAAAGTTTTGGTCAAGGATTTGAAGATATTTGTCAGTCTATAGCTGCTGTAGCTAAAGAAAAACCTGATGTTCAATTTGTGTATCCAATGCATTTAAACCCGAGTGTCCGAGAGCCGGTAAGTCGCTTATTAACCGGTTTAGATAATGTTTATTTGATAGAGCCGTTAGAGTACGTACCTTTTGTTAACTTAATGCGCCTATCAACCATTATTTTAACGGATTCAGGCGGCATCCAAGAAGAAGCCCCTAGCCTGGGAAAACCTGTGTTAGTTATGCGGGATACTACAGAGCGGCCAGAAGCAGTAGATGCAGGAACAGTTAAATTGGTTGGAACCAATAAATACTCAATAGTAACTGCACTATTAGGGTTGCTGAAAAAAGAAGATGAATATCAAGAAATGAGTAAAGCCCATAATCCTTATGGAGATGGGCAGGCTTGCATGAAAATTTTAAACGCATTAGATCAAGAGTAATCGAAGTAATGTCATTTGAAACAATATCAATTATAGGTCTTGGTTATATAGGTTTACCAACAGCAGCCATGTTTGCATCACGCAAGAAGAAAGTAATAGGCGTGGATGTTAATGAAAAGACTGTAGAAACCGTTAACCGTGGCGAGATACATATCGTTGAGCCTGAGCTAGAAATTTTAGTTCAAACTGCGGTCAGTCAAGGGTATTTAAAAGCTACTCTATCACCAGAACCAGCAGATGCATTTTTAATAGCCGTGCCAACACCATTCTTATCTTGTGATAAAGGTGAGATACCAGAGCCAGATTTAAAATATATTGAAGCAGCAGCTAGGGCTATCGCACCAGTTTTAAAAAAAGGTGATTTGGTTATTTTAGAATCCACTTCTCCTGTGGGCGCAACAGAGAAAATGGCTCAGTGGTTAGCCGAAGCTCGTACTGAGTTAAGTTTCCCTCAAAATTATGGAGAAGATTCAGATGTACGAATTGCCCATTGCCCTGAGCGAGTGTTACCTGGTCATGTGGTGCGTGAATTGGTCGAAAATGACCGTGTAATCGGTGGACTAACGGATAAATGTTCGCAGGCTGCAGTAGGATTGTATAAGATTTTCGTAGAGGGGGACTGTGTAATTACCAATGCTCGTACAGCAGAGATGGCAAAACTGACAGAGAATAGTTGTCGTGATGTACAAATAGCATTTGCGAATGAACTATCCGTAATATGTGATGAGTTAGGTATAGATGTATGGGAGTTGATTAGCCTTGCGAATCGCCATCCCCGTATTAATATTCTTCAGCCGGGTCCAGGAGTGGGTGGACACTGTATTGCAGTTGATCCTTGGTTTATTGTAAGTAAAACTCCTGAGTTAGCACAATTAATCCATACGGCGCGCAAGGTTAATGATGCAAAACCTGAATGGGTTATAAATAAAATGAAAATAGCTCTTTCAGATTTTTTGCAGGCGAATCCAGATAAAACAGCAAAAGATGTAAAAATTGCCTGTTATGGCCTGGCGTTTAAGCCTGATATAGATGACTTAAGAGAGAGTCCCGCTATTAATGTTGTTAAACATATTAAAGCTTTTCATAGCGGCAAAGTTATTATAGTCGAGCCAAATATAACAGAAATACCTGTGGGTTTAGAGGGTGTAGAGTTGATGGTATTAGGCGAAGCTTTAAAGCAGAGTGATTTACATTTAGTGCTTGTTGATCATAAAGAGTTTTTTCAGGTATTACCTCGCAGTGGAATGATTATTGATACCAAAGGTATTTGGTCTTATAAAAATTAGTTTGAATATATATTAATATAAAGGAAAGAATTAAATGTCAGTTAAGTCAGTATACATCGGAATGAGTGCAGACCTAGTTCACCCAGGTCATATGAACATCATTAATGAAGCGGCAAAGTTAGGTGATGTAACGGTAGGTCTGCTTACCGATAAAGCAATTGCCAGCTACAAGCGTTTACCTTATATGACATTCGATCAGCGTAAAATAGTGATCGAAAATATTAAAGGTGTAAAGAAAGTTATTGAGCAAAATACTTTAGATTATCGCCCTAATTTAGAGCTGTTAAAACCTGATGTTGTTGTTCACGGTGATGATTGGACAGAGGGTGTTCAAAGTAAAACCCGACAGCAAGTGATTGATTGTTTAGCGGAATGGGGCGGGGAATTGGTTGAAATTGCTTATACTCAGGGCATCTCATCAACCCAGCTTAATAACTCGTTAAAAGAAATTGGTACAACACCTGATATTCGTAGAAATCGATTGCGTCGGTTAATTGATTCCAAGCCTGTTGTAAGAATATTGGAAGCACACAATGCAATAAGTGGATTGATTATCGAGACGTTGAAGTCAGATTCTGATGTGGAATTTGATGGCATGTGGAGCAGCTCACTTACTGATTCTACATCAAAAGGTAAGCCGGATATTGAAGCGGTAGATGTGAGTACGCGTATTAATACTATCAATGAAATATTTGAAGTTACTACGAAACCGATGATTTATGATGCAGATACGGGTGGCATAGCTGAGCACTTTGCGTTTACGGTTCGCTCACTTGAACGTACTGGTATTTCCGCGGTAATAATTGAAGACAAAACAGGTCTTAAAAAGAACTCATTATTCGGTAATGATGTTTCCCAAACTCAAGATACCATTGAAGGGTTTTGTAATAAAATAAAAATGGGTAAAGCGGCCCAGATTACCGATGACTTTATGGTGATTTCTCGAATTGAAAGTTTGATTTTAGAGAAAGGAATGGATGATGCTGTTGATCGTGCTATGGCTTATATTGATGCCGGTACTGATGGCATAATGATTCACTCACGTAAAAAATCACCAGATGAAATTATTGAGTTTTGTAATATTCTTCGGGCCACTCATCCAAATATGCCAATCATTGTTGTACCAACAAGTTTTAATGAAATTACAGCTTCGCAATTAAGTGAGGCTGGGGTTAATGTGGTTATCTACGCGAACCATATGTTAAGAGCTGCGTTCCCTGGAATGAATAAGGTAGCCAAATCTATCTTAGATAATGACCGTAGCTGGGAAGCAGAAAGTGACCTATTGTCTATTAAGGATATTTTAGAGTTAATCCCAGGAACTAAATAAGAATGATTAATCCAGCTGACTTTTATAATGCCTTAACTGAATCTGGTGTGACGTATTTTACGGGGGTGCCCGACTCGTTGCTAAAATCTATATGTGCTTATATCTCAGATAAGGCGCCTGCAAATAAGCATCTTATTGCTGCAAATGAAGGGGCTTCGGTGGCGTTAGGTTTGGGTCATCACTTGGCTACCGGGGGGCTGCCACTGGTATATATGCAGAACTCGGGTTTAGGGAATATTATTAACCCGTTAATGTCGTTAGCTGATGAAGAAGTTTACTCAATACCCATGTTATTGATGATTGGGTGGAGAGGGGAGCCTGGTGCTAAAGATGAACCCCAGCATGTAAAACAAGGTCGGGTGACACTGGCTACCCTTGAGGCTATGGGGGTTCCATATGCGATTATTGATAATGATTGGAAAGCCGCTGAATCCGCGATTCGGGCAGCTGCAAAAATTGCACAGGAAAAATCTTGTGCCTACGCCTTGGTGGTGAAAAAAGGTGCTTTTAATGGTTATAAACTTGAAAATGAAGTGAAAACTGATTTCCCCTTCAATCGCGAAGACGTTATTTGCAAAGTGGCCGCAGCATTAGCTGAAGACGATATGGTGGTATCGACTACGGGTATGGCATCACGGGAACTATTTGAATTTAGAGCGAGGAATAAGCTAGGTCATAGTTCTGATTTTCTAACGGTTGGAGGTATGGGTCATGCGTCGCAAATCGCACTAGGTGTCGCCATGAGTAAACCTGAGCGACGAGTAGTATGTATTGATGGTGATGGTGCAGGTCTGATGCACATGGGTTCTTTTGCAATCAGTGGCCAAAATGCTGGAGCTAATTATAAGCACCTAATTATTAATAATGGCGCCCATGATTCCGTAGGTGGACAGCCAACAGTGGCTTTTGAAATTGATTTTGTAAAAATTGCAGAAGCCAGCGGTTATGGTTATGCAAGATCTTGTTTTGAAGCAGCAGAAATAGATCGAGAAATAACCGATTTTTTAGCTTCTGATACCAGTGCATTTTTGGAAATTAAGGTTAACAAAGGGAATCGCAAGGATTTAGGGCGACCGACAACCACACCTAAAGAAAATAAGTTAGCGTTCATGGCTAAGTTAGGCTTATAAAAAATGCAGGAATTACTCACCTATTCTGAATTATCTGAAAAACTATTATCTGAAAATATTAATGTGTTTTTAGTGTCTGGGAAGTCATTAGAAAAAACTGGCTTCCTGGGTAATTTTGAACGTGCGGATAAAGTTAAATTTGTAAGGTTTTCAGATTTCTCTGAAAACCCATATTTAGAAGAAGTAGCACAAGGTGTAAAAGCCTTTAAAGAAAGCAAGGCTAAAATAATTATGGCTGTGGGTGGTGGCACGGCCATAGATTTAGCAAAGTTAATCAGATTTTATGCAGATGCTGAGTTAACGGGAAAAGAGTCAGAGCCACCTGCTAATATAACCTCAACTAATAATTGTCAGTTAATAGCTGTACCAACAACATTTGGTACGGGCAGCGAGGCCACTCACTTTGCTGTGCTTTATGTTAAGGGTAAAAAGTTTTCGGTGGCGGACGACTCTATATTACCTGATTTTTATCTAATGGATGCGGGCCTTGCGAAAAGCTTACCAAAGCATGTGAAAGCATCAGCGTGCTTAGACGCACTTTGTCAGGCAATAGAATCCTACTGGAGTGTAGCTAAGACAGCAGAAAGCCAAAGCTATGCATTAGAAGCGATTAAATGTGTTCGGTTACATTACGACGCCTATATCAAAGATAGTAGTGATGAATCCGAAGTTAGCAAGTGTATTGCAAAGGCTGCTCATCTTGCAGGAAAGGCAATTAATATAACTAAGACGACTGCTCCTCATGCAATATCATATACGTTAACTTCGAAATTCAATGTACCTCATGGTCATGCTGTAGCTTTGTGTTTGCGCAATATGTTTTTAATAAATGAAAAGAAATCGACTAGCGAGGATTTGATATCGAGCCACCAAGATATTTATTCAGCATTACAAGTTGATGACGCCATTTCAGCCAAAAAATTATTAGATGGTTTTATGATGTTAGGTAGATTAGAAGTGTCGTTAGCTAAGTTAGGGATCTTAACTGAATCTGATATTGAGATGGTAGTCAAGGGGGTAAATTTTGAACGCTTAGCTAATCATCCTGTAGAATTAGATTATAAAGATATTGTTTGTGTTTTAACTAATTAATTTTTTGTAAGAAATAGCGAATGGAGATTGGTAGTGTTTTTTTGTAAAGCTAAAGAAATAGTAATAATCGGACTTGGGTATGTAGGGCTACCATTAGCAGTAGAGTTTGCTAAAAAGAGAGCTGTTTTAGGTTTCGATATAAATGAAGAAAGAATTCAAGATCTTCGTAAAGGGCGCGATTTGACTGGTGAGGTCAGTACGCAGGAATTGAATGAAACGAAAAGCCTTAAATTTACATGTGACTTATCGGATCTTGATGATAAATTATGTTTTATCGTAACTGTTCCCACTCCGATCGATGAATATAAGCAACCTGATTTAAGCCCTTTAATAAGAGCTAGTGAATTAATTGGTACAAAATTAAAGGAGGGTGCCGTTGTTATATATGAATCTACAGTTTATCCAGGTGCAACTGAAGAAATATGTGTACCTGTTTTAGAACGAGTATCCGGATTGAAATATAACATTGACTTCTTTGTAGGATACAGCCCTGAGAGAATTAACCCAGGTGATAAGGAGCATAGAGTATCCTCAATTAAAAAAGTGACATCAGGGTCAACGCCTGAAGTGGCTGTTCACGTTGATTCATTATACCGTGAGATAATACTGGCTGGAACACACAAAGCGCCTTCCATAAAGGTTGCTGAGGCTGCAAAGGTAATTGAAAATACTCAGCGTGATGTAAATATTGCATTAATAAATGAATTATCAATTATCTTTAATAAGTTAAATATTGATACTTTAGAAGTGTTGGAAGCAGCTGGCACGAAATGGAATTTCCTACCATTCCGGCCCGGATTAGTAGGTGGTCATTGTATCGGGGTAGACCCATACTACTTAACACATAAAGCACAAAGCGTTGGTTATCATCCAGAAATGATCCTTGCTGGTCGAAGGCTTAATGATGGTATGGCACAGTTTATTGTCTCACAGTTAGTTAAGAGAATGCTAAAAAAACGGATACAGGTTGATGGTGCTAATGTACTTGTTATGGGTTTAACTTTTAAAGAGGATTGCCCTGATCTTAGAAACACCAAAGTCATTGATGTTATTAATGAATTAAAAGAATTTAATATAAATGTTGAAGTTACGGACCCATGTTGCTCATTTGATGAAGCCTATAATGAATATGGTTTGAAGTTAACAGGAGAATTGAAAAAGGATAACTATGACGCTGTAATCCTAGCAGTTGCTCACGACGCATATAAACAATTAGGATCAAAGAGTTTGAGGTCTTTAGGAAAAGAAAATCATATATTATATGATTTAAAATATGTTCTTAATAAGAGTGATGTAGATATGCGACTTTAAATGACCATAGAACTTACAATTAAGCGTAAATGAGGTGCTTTCAGTGGATCGATACGAAAAGGTTAAACAGAATTTATTGTTAAACCCTAAAGCATGGTTAATTACCGGTGTGGCTGGGTTTATAGGTTCCAATTTATTGGAAACTTTATTAACATTAAATCAGAATGTAATAGGGCTAGATAATTTTTCCACAGGGCATAGCTATAACTTAGATGAGGTTAAGTCCCTAGTCAGTAACGATCAGTGGTCTAGGTTTAAGTTTATTAAAGGAGATATCACTAATTTTTCTGATTGTAAAAATGCTGTAAGAGAGATTGACTTTGTATTGCATCAGGCAGCTTTGGGTTCGGTTCCTCGATCAATAGCGGACCCGATTAATACAAATAATACGAATATCACCGGCTTTTTAAACATGCTAACTGCAGCTAAAGAGGAAGGTGTGAGTAGTTTTACATACGCTGCAAGTAGTTCAACTTACGGGGATCACCCTGCATTACCAAAAGTAGAGGAGAATATTGGTAACCCTTTATCTCCATATGCAGTTACAAAATATGTAAATGAGCTTTATGCCTCGGTTTTTGCCATGAGTTATGGGTTCAAGGCTATTGGCCTAAGATATTTTAATGTGTTTGGACAAAGGCAGGACCCTAATGGTGCATATGCTGCAGTAATTCCTAAATGGACTACTGCAATGATTAAGGACAAAGAGGTTGTTATTAATGGTGATGGCGACACTAGCAGAGATTTTTGTTTTATTGAGAATGTAGTGCAAATGAATCTTTTAGCAGCAACCGCGCCTTCAAATGCAAAAAATGAAGTATACAATGTTGCTGTGGGTCAGAGAACTAGTCTCGATGAATTATATTTCCTTATAAAGAAGTCACTGGGTCAACATGGTGTAGATGCTATTCAAATGCCAAAATATGAAGACTTTAGAATGGGAGATGTCAGGCATTCATTGGCAGATATATCAAAATCATCAAGGTCTTTAGGGTACTCCCCACAATTTGATATCAAACAAGGGCTTAATAAAGTAATGCCTTGGTATATAGAATTCCTAACGTAATGACGGGAATACAAACTCCATAATAGTCACTTTAAATTGAAGGGGGGGGGGTGAAAAATATATTAATAAGTTCTAGTTACTATGCTTTCTTTGGAATACTACTAAAGCTTTTATCTTTTTTAGTTGTAATGTGGCTTGGGCGAACTTTGAGTGTCGAAGAATATGCAAAATTTGGATTACTGTATTCCCTTCAACAAGGGGTGCTTACATTTTCAGTGGCAGGCATTGTAGAGTCAATTATTGGGTTTTTAAAAAACACGAAATATAATAGACAAGTGCTATTTAATAATGCTTTTTTTGCTGCATTACCGACATGTAGTGTCGTTATTATTATTGCATCACTGTATTTTTTAGTTGCGAGTAATAATACACAGTTAACTACTACCAGTTTTATGTCGGCTTTATTTGCGGGGTTATTTCTTGCTTATTTTGATTTAAAAGCAAAATTATACAGATTAGATGAGAACCATTTTAGTGCAATATTAATGTTAGTTTTACCTTTAGCGACGACTTTTATAATAGGGTTTTTAGCAGTTTTTTGGTACGGGGGAGGTGCATATTTTTATGGCTCCCTATTAGGAGTATTACTCTCTTTTATATGTTTAGCAAAGTTTACCGTAATGGCGACTCGATGGGATATAGATCAAGAAATCACCAAAGTTATTGCTAATAACGCAAAGCCTTTCGTGGCAGTAACATTGATTGGATGGTTTAGTGGTTACGGAAATAATTTTATAATAAATATTTTTTTCGATGTTAGTGAGGTTGCTAAGTATACTTTTATATACACCCTTACAGGCGTGATGTTAGTTTTTGCTGGTATGTTAAATAATGTATGGTCACCCCACTTTTACAATAAGCTTAATACCTGTACTCACGAAGAGATTGAAAAAAAGAACTTACAGTTTTATTCAAATTTATCATTGGTTCTTGGGTTGGTGGGTGCTTGTGTAATTTTGGTGTATAAACATGTATTAAGTTATGTGGGGGGGGGGCTTACTGCATACCTTGGTATGGAGTTGGAGTTGTGTTTTCTACTCCTCGCCTATGTTGTTTACGTACCTTCATGGCATTGTCGAAATTATTTTTATGTGAAAACTAAAGGTAAAGACTTGATGAAAATATCACTCTTATCCGGAGCGATCGGTGTGTCTCTATCAATTGTTTCAATGTTTCTATTAGGTAGTATTGGGATATATGTAGGCTTTTTGGTAATAATGGCGATACAAACTTTTTATATGGTATATGTATCTATTCGCGAATGGGATATACAGGTTTCATGGTTAGCGGTATGCCTGGGGGGTGTATTAATCTGTTTTGCTTATTATGCCGTTTCGTTAGGCATATCATTTCCTATTGGTTTAGGGCTAGTAATGATCTCTTATATGGCCTTTTTTGCATGTAATTATTTTTTAGTTAGTAGGGCGTAGCGTGGATTTATTATTCAATAATCCAAGAGGCGCTTTAGTCTTGATTTTCGTATTTTCTACCTTCGTACAATGTGCAGTAGGCTTCTTTAAGTTTAAGAATATAGTTAACCCTATATCGATATTTAACATATTATTTTTCTTACACAATTGGTCATATTCTTTTGGTAAATGGTTGGGTGACGAACGCCAGTGGAGTCTTCCTGAGAGTGTATCTGTTAATACTCAGTCTGATGTATTGTTGGTAAACCTTGTGGCATTATGGATTGTGTTCGGTATTCTTTTATTTGCTAAGAACACTAACTGGGGATCTTATAGTAGGTTAAAGCGGCCCAGCATACTTTTATTTCTCTATCTTGTTTTTACAGCTCTGTTTATTTTTAAAACATTTATTATTGATGGGATTGGAGGCGTGTATGGAGAGGGGCAAGCAGCTAACTCCATTGAATCCTTTTCACCTATTCATAGACTATTGTCCTTAAGAGTTATATTTATAGCATTTTATGCCATTATTTTTGGTGTGCGGAAGTCAAAAATATTAATTGCTGTAATATTATTGGAAATATTTATAAGTTTATTAACAGGTGGGCGAAAGGCCTTGCTAATTATTATTATTAGTCTTGCTATTCCTCATTTAGAGGGATTAAGGTTGAATTTTTTAAAAGTATTAAAGATAGCGTTGGTTTTATTTGTAGCGTCTTATTTTTTAATATTTATCTCTGTATTTAGAGGGACAAGTGTTGATACTGATCTGGTGAGTGAAAGACTTGTAATAGCTCAGGAGAAAATGTCTAATTTAGGCGAGAATGCATTTTATAAAATGTTGTATACAGCAAACTCAGAAGGGGTTCAGAATTGGACTTATCAATTATTAGAGGATGAAAAGTTAGAGCCACTGATGGGGCGATCATATCTTCAGGCATTTTTAAACATGATAGTTCTGAGACCATTCCAAGGTGAAATTGTAAATTGGCAAGCTGCCTATTACTTTAAAGATGTAGCATACCCTGAGGTTACAAACCATGGTTGGGACTTCACATTTACAGCAGAAGCGATGTTAAATTGGGGGGTTAAAGGTAGTTTCTTAAGTTACATTTTCTTGGCAATGTTTATTGTTTATTCATATAGAAGAAGAAATAAAGACGATTTAAATAGAGTGTTATATTACATTACATGGGCCCTACTTTTTATCCACTTTAGAACGGATAGTACTGCATTGCTACGAATGTATTCATTTGTAATATTTTCTTATGTAATAGTAATGTTATTAGGTGGAAAAAAGAACATTTCAAAAAAATCAAGATCTAATAAATTTTAGATGGAATATATATATGAATGACGACTTTTCCGCTCAGTCAGATACAAAAGTAATGGCGCCAGCGATACTAGAAATTATTAAGTTATGTAGCAGTTATAATATTGAATGCTGGTTAAATTACGGCGCATTACTCGGCATGATCAGGGAAAAACGCTTACTTCCATGGAATAATGATGCAGAGTTGACATTTTGGCATAGGGAGGGTGTATCTAAAGACCTGATTCGCTTAGTTGATGAGTTAAACCGTAGGGGTTATACAGCTTGTTATTATAGTAACATCGGCGCTGTATCAGTACGATTAAAAGGTGCGGTTATTAATATTAATGCTGTTTGGATTGAAGGTGATAATGCAGTCCGCCCACATGAAACAGCTCATAAATTTGGCTATGCCCCATTTCTAGCTATCTTGTTTTTTTGGACTGCAACCTTAATGTCTGCTTACGTAGGTAGGGAGTGGCATGCTAATAGTTCAATCAAGAGTCGTCTGAAATATTTTTTAATTAATTCTTTACGTTTGATTCCTCGTTTGATCCGTAAAAAGATTATTTTATTATTAACAAAACTCTCGGCAAAGGCTGGTGGTGTTTTTCAAAAAACAGCCCTTCCAAAAGAATTATATTCTAGTTTGGTACCTTGTGAGTTTTATGGGGGGAACGTGCTAGTTCCAGAAAAATCTAAAGAACTTTTAATCTATTTGTATGGGAAAGGGTGGAATATACCTAAAGAAAATTGGAGTTTTTATGATAAAGCTAACGAAGCTGATACAGGGGTAGAGTTTTTAGAAGAAAGTTGGGATTACTCCAAAATGGAAGTAGTTTAATTTTGCGAATGCTAAATTGGAATTTGTTTTAAAATGTGTGGAATATTGGGTGTAGCGTCAACGACTTTGATTGAAGATTGGAGTTGGGTTTATGATGGTTCTTTAGCAATGAGGCATCGAGGGCCAAACGACTCTGGTGAGTGGTTTAGCGCAGACAAAAAGGTGGCCTTCGCACATAGGAGGTTATCTATAATAGATACATCTAAAGCTGGAAGACAGCCACTGTCCTATGGTAATGGTTCAATAGTTATAACATTTAATGGTGAAATCTATAACTATAAAGTTATTAAAAATACTTTAGTTAATAAAGGCTATACATTTACTACCGAGACCGATACAGAAGTGATTCTTGCCTCATATAAAGAATGGGGCGCTAAGTGTGTTGAACATTTAAATGGAATGTTTTCATTTGCTATTTATGACAATGAAATAAAAAGAGTCTTTGTCGCACGTGATAGAGCGGGCGAAAAACCACTTTTTTATAGACTATATGATGGCGAATTAAGATTTGCTTCTGAGCTTAAGTCTCTACTGACAGACACAAGTATTGATAGGAAAATCAATTTACAATCACTAGATTGCTATTTAGCGATGGGTTTTATTCCCGGGAATCTTTGCATATTAGAGGGATTTAATAAATTACCTGCTGGACATACACTTTCATTTGATTTACTAACAGGAAAAATTGATGTATTTGAATATTGGAATATACCAAATACTGAATCCGAGGATGTTGAAGGCGAGCAGTTAGATGATAAACTTGTAAATGAATTAGATAGTTTATTGGATAAATCTGTAGAGCAGCAACTGGTCTCAGATGTTCCTTTAGGGGTGCTGTTAAGTGGTGGTGTTGATTCAAGTTTAATTACAGCGAAGGCCTCTAAGCACAAAAATAAAATTAAAACATTTACAATAGGTTTCTCTGGGTCGAAAAAATATGATGAAACTGAGTATGCAAGATTGATTGCCAATCACTTTGGTACCGAGCATATTGAGCTAGAAGCAAAGCAGGCAACATCATCATTAATAAGCTTATTGTCGAAGCAGTTTTGTGAGCCAATTGTAGACTCTTCCATGATTCCTACTTATTTAGTTAGCGAGCTAGTCAAAGATCATTGTACAGTGGTTCTTGGTGGCGATGGTGCTGATGAGTTGTTTGGAGGATACAGCCATTATAATCGGTTAATGTGGCTTGAGAAAAAGTTTGGCAAGGTCCCAATGTTTATTAGGGGCAATATAGCTAAATTTTCAGATCAAATTCTTTCAGATGGTTTTAAGGGGAAAAATTGGCTTTCAGCCCTGGATTGCGACTTTGAGTCTGATCTGCCATTAATAGCAACCTATTTTTCGCCAGCTATGAGGCGACGATTATTGGGCGCTGAGTTGATTACCGGAAGTGCAGAGGCTATAGATAAAGCGAGAGTTCCTCTATGTTCAGGTTTGTTGCAGCGGGCTACTAGAATGGACTTTAAAAACTATTTGGCTGAAGATATATTAGTTAAAATTGACCGTTCGAGTATGTTAAATTCTATTGAAATGAGAGCCCCATTTTTAGATAAAGATATCATAGAGTTTGCTTTTTTAAAGGTTCCAACAAGATTAAAAGCCACTGCATCAGAAAGAAAAATAATTTTAAAAAAATTAGCACAAAAAATATTGCCGTCAAACTTCAATGCTAATCGTAAACAAGGTTTTTCTATTCCAATTTCGGATTGGTTGAAAGAGGGGTCTTTCAGGACATTATTTTATGAAGTATTATTGGATTCTAAGAGTATTTTTGACCGTTCATATGTTCTAGAATTATTGAAGGGGCAGGATAGAGGTATGGTTAATGGTGAACGTCTATTTGCATTGGTCCTCTTTGAGTTGTGGAGGCGTGAATATGATGCATATATATAGAGTGGTTTTAATTCAAAAATGACAAATTCTAAATTTAATAAAAAAAGTGCTGGCTTGACCGTTGCGATTGATGCTTCTAGGAATAGATCCGGTGGGGCTAAAGCGCACTTAATCGGCATATTAAGAGATGAAGATCCTCAAAAATTTGGCATATCAGAGGTTCATCTTTGGTCTTATCGAGAGCTTTTGGATCAAGTTCCTGACCGGCCTTGGTTGATAAAGCACTGTCCTGATGCCCTTAATAAGTCCTTAATAAAGCAAGTTTTTTGGCAGAGATATTTGTTTCCTAAAGAAATACTACAAAATCAATGTGATATATTACTTAATACCGATGCAGGTACAGTCTCGACATTTAAACCGTGCGTGACAATGAGCAGGGATATGTTGTCTTATGAAAAAGGTGAAATAGAACGGTTCGGTTACACTAAAGCCAGGGTTAGACTTCTGCTGCTACGTTACATGCAGAACAGTTCTTTAAAGCGTGCAAACGGTGCAGTTTTCTTAACAAATTATGCAGCAACAATAATTCAACAATTTACAGGTGAACTTAAAAATATTGCGATTATTCCTCATGGGGTTGGAAAAGAATTTTCAGAAAATCAAGTTGATGTTAAAGCTAGCAGCACTAAAGATGTAGAAATAAAAGCTTTGTATGTTTCTCCAACTAATTTTTATAAACATCAGTGGAATGTAGTGGAAGCAGTTTCAATTTTGCGAAATAAAGGGTTTAGCTTAAAACTTGAGTTGGTTGGAGGTGGTTCAGGAAAGGCTTATCAGAAATTGAGTGATCAAGTAAATAAGAGTGATCCTGATGGGGTGTTTGTAACTCGAAAAAGTTTCGTTCCTCATAATGAGCTTCCAGACCTTCTTTCTAAGGCTGATTTATTTGTATTTGCTTCAAGCTGTGAAAATATGCCTAATAGTTTAGTTGAGGCAATGTCTGTCGGCCTACCAATTGCCTGTTCCAATAGAGGGCCAATGCCCGAAGTATTAGAAGATGGAGGATCCTATTTTGATCCAGAAGTTGTAGGGTCTATAGTTAATGCGATTGAGGAGATACTAGTGAGGCCAGATTATAAAAAAATTATCTCACTTAAGTCCAAAGAGTTGTCCAAAAAATATTCATGGAAACGCTGCGCGGGTGAAACTTGGGGTTATCTAGGCGATGTGCACAGGCAATCTAGTTGATTTCAATAGTCAGTTTCGTTAATAATCGATAAATTAAGTGATAAATAGTAATTGATATGACTCCAATAGTTTGTAGTAAATGTGTTATGGATACGACAGATTCAAAAATTATTTTTGATGAAGGTGGTGTGTGTGATCATTGCATAGATTTCGAAGCTAATGTGCTTCCCAATTGGCATACAGATGCAAAAGGAAGGATTGAGCTAGATTCAATTATAAAAAAAATAAAGGAAGATGGTAAGGGGCGGGATTTTGACTGTATTATGGGAATGAGTGGGGGGGCAGATAGCTCATACTTACTTCATGTTGCTGTTAAAGAATATGGTTTAAGGCCTTTGGTGTTTCATGTAGATGGCGGCTGGAACTCCGAACTAGCAGTTCATAATATTAATGTAATGATTGATAAGCTAGGTTTAGATTTATACACAGAAGTAATTAACTGGGAGGAAATGAAGGACTTTCAACTGACATTCTTTAAGTCCGGGTTGCCTAATATTGATATTCCTCAAGACCATGCATTTGTTGCAACGCTCTATGATTTTGCTGATAAGTATAAGATAAAATATATCGTAAATGGCGGGAATATTTCAACAGAGTGTGTCCGGAATCCATTGGAATGGATGTACTATGGTACGGATATGAGGTTGATTACAGACCTTCGACGACAGTTTGCTAACAATCCAATGAAAACCTATCCGTTTAGTAGTGTATTACGACATAAGCTATATTTGCGATATTTAAGAAAAATTCAAGTGGTAAAACCGTTAAACTATTTCCCATATATAAAGACAGATGCAGTAAAAATACTTACTGATGAATATGGCTGGCAAGCTCCAGCCCAAAAACATTTTGAGTCTCGTTTTACAAAATTTTATGAAGGATATTGGCTTCCTAAAAAGTTTGGTTTTGATACACGTAAAGTTCAACTATCAAGTTTGATTTTAACTAATCAGATTTCGCGGGCTGATGCGTTAGACATTTTAAAAAAACCAGCTATTTCAGATGAAGATGCTCGACATGAATTTGAATATGTGGCATCTAAACTAGATATTACTGTTGAGGAGCTTCAAAAGTACTTCTTGCAACCAAATAGAAGTTATAAAGATTATAAAAACCAAGAGTCCCTTTTTGATATAGGTGCCAAACTCTTAAAATGGTTGGGTGTTGAAAGGTCCATTAAAAGATGATTGGTATTGTTGATTATGGGCTTGGAAATATAAAGGCGTTCGGTAGTATTTATAATAAACTTGATATCCCCTTTAAATTTGTAAAAAACGTTAGTGATTTTGACTGTGTAACAAAATTAATACTACCTGGTGTCGGTTCGTTTGATCACGCAATGAATATGCTTAATAAATCTGGTTTACGCGAGGGTCTTGATGATCTAGTTCTTAATCAATCAGTGCCTGTGATTGGCATTTGCGTAGGGATGCAGATGATGGCCGACACTAGCGAAGAAGGTGAGCTCCCCGGCTTGGGTTGGATCCCCGGCCATATTAAAAAAATGAGCGTTAAAAATACTGCATTGCCTTTGCCTCACATGGGGTGGAATGATGTTCTTATATCGGATAGTAACCCTCTGTTTAAAGGTTTAAACAACAAGCCACGTTTCTATTTTTTGCATTCATATCACTTTGAAGAAAAAGTTAAGGCCGATGTTATCGGTCAGGCGGATTATGGAGGAATATTCTCTAGTATAATAAACCGGTCAAATATATATGGAATACAATGCCATCCAGAAAAGAGTCATGCATCAGGTATTAAAATATTAAGTAATTTTGCAGAGTTGGTGTCATGTTAAAATCCAGAGTTATACCTGTATTGCTAATGAAAGATAAAGGCTTGGTGAAATCTGTTAATTTTGTGGACCACAAGTATGTAGGTGACCCTTTAAATGCTGTTAAAATATTTAATGAAAAAGAAGTCGATGAGTTAGTTTTTATTGATATCGATGCTTCAGCAAAAAATCAAGAGCCTGATCTGAGTCTAGTCGCGAAACTTGCTGCCGAATGTAGGATGCCTTTGTGTTATGGCGGGGGTATCAAAACAGTCCAGCAAGCGCAAGATATTTTAAATCTTGGTGTTGAAAAAATCGCCATTAGTAGTTCATTTTTCTCTGATGAAAATTTGATTTTACAGCTTGTACGACAGGTTGGTAGTCAAAGTGTTGTTATAGTATTAGATGCAAAAAAGAAACGTTTCAGTAAGAGTTATGAATGTTTTATCCATAACGCATCTGTTAATACAAAGGCGTGCCCTATTGAATCTGCAATAAGAGCGGAACAACTTGGTGTAGGCGAGATAATTATTAATTCTATTGATAATGATGGAAAGATGACAGGTTACAACTTCGACTTAATACATAAAGTTAAGTCTAAAATATCTGTGCCCGTAACTGCTTTAGGGGGTGCTGGGTCTTATGACGATATAAAGGAATTGGTAAGTCGAGAGGGTTTAATTGGTAGTGCAGCTGGAAGTTTATTTGTATTTAAAGGTAAATATAGAGCTGTACTGATTAATTACCCATCTGGGCCCGAAAAAAACAGGTTGCTTGATTAAAGTATACTATTAAAAATAAGTGAATCAATGAAACAAATTCTGCAAAATATGGCCAATGGTAGTTCTAATATTGTCGAGGCTCCATCACCAGAAGTGACTAAGAACCATCTACTTATAAATACGTCTATAACCCTAATTTCAGCTGGGACAGAGCGAATGTTAGTAGATTTTGGCAAGGCCTCGTATTTAGAGAAAGCGCTTAAACAACCTGAAAAAGTAAAGATGGTTTTAGAAAAAGTTCAAACAGATGGACTGATGACAACCATCGAAGCTGTTCAGTCAAAGTTAGCCCAACCTCTTCCTCTAGGTTATTGCAATACAGGTATTGTTCACGCTGTTGGTCAAGGTGTTGAAGGTCTTCAAGAGGGGGATAGGATTGTTTCGAATGGTCCTCATGCTGATGTTGTGAGAGTTCCCAAGAATTTGTGTGCAAAAATCCCCGATAATGTTTCGAATGAAGAAGCTGTATTTACGGTGGTGGCTAGTATAGGTTTACAAGGTATACGGTTAGCAAAACCTACTATGGGTGAATGTTTTGTAGTTACAGGTGTAGGCCTGATTGGCTTACTGACTGTTCAAATGTTACGGGCGCAGGGCTGTCGCGTATTGGCAATAGATTTTGATCAATCTAAGTTAGAACTCGCTAAGCAATTTGGTGCTGAAACTTGTAACCCTGGTAAAGGCGAAGATCCGGTTTCTGTTGGTATGGCTTTCAGTCGAGGGCTTGGAGTCGATGGTGTTATTATTACTGCATCTACTAGCTCTAATGATCCAGTAACTCAAGCAGCGCGTATGAGTCGTAAACGCGGACGAATTATTTTAGTAGGTGTCACCGGTTTAGAGTTGAGTCGCACTGATTTTTACGAAAAAGAATTAACGTTTCAAGTGTCGTGTTCATATGGCCCGGGGCGTTACGATTCATCCTATGAAAATGACGGTAATGATTATCCATTGGCATTTGTACGCTGGACGGAACAAAGGAATTTTGAAGCTATTTTAGATATGATGGCATCTGGTATGTTGGATGTTAAATCACTAATTACTCATAGGTTTTTGTTTGAGGATGCTAAAGATGCATATGATTTACTGACCTCAGATAATACTGCATTAGGCATATTACTAGAATTTAAATCGGAAGCCGAAGGGCGACATAGAGCTATTATTCAGTTAGCACCTAAATCTGTTTATGATAAAAAGTTACCAGTGGTAGGTTTTATTGGCGCGGGTAACTATGCGTCAAGAATGCTTATACCTGCTTTCAAAAAAGCGGGAGCCCAGTTTCATAGTATTGCTACATCTGGCGGTATTAATGGTGTGGTCCATGGTGAAAAAGCAGGGTTTTCAGAAGCTACTACAGATACGCAGGGCCTAATTAATAATGATTTAATTAATACTGTTGCAATTGTAACTCGTCATAATTCTCATGCGAAATTTGTCGTAAATGCTTTGAAAGCTGGTAAAAATGTATTTGTTGAAAAACCTTTAGCGATTACCCGTGAAGAATTGCAAGATGTAAAATCATCCTATGAAAAAGCACTAAGTTTGGAATCGGTACCTCGGTTGATGGTAGGCTTTAATCGCCGATTTTCTCCTCAAGTTAAAAAGATGAAAGAATTGATCGATAAGGTTAATGAACCTAAATCGTTCATTATGACAATGAATGCAGGTGCTATTCCTAAAGATCACTGGACACAAGATAACACTGTAGGCGGAGGGCGTATTATAGGAGAAGCTTGCCACTTTATCGATTTAATGCGCTTTTTGGTTGGTAGCGAGATCGTATCCGTGCAAGCACGAAGAATGGGTGATACAAGCTCCGTAGGCATTACAGAGGATAAAGCGGCTATCACTTTAGGTTTTTCTGACGGTTCATTTGGTAGTATTCACTATTTAGCAAATGGAGCCGCTAATTTTCCAAAGGAGCGTATTGAGGTGTTTGCAGCAGGGGCAACATTGCAGTTAGATAATTTTATTAAATTAAAGGGCTATGGTTGGAAGGGTTTTAAAAAGCTGAACCTATGGAAACAGGATAAAGGCCAAAATGCTTGTTCAGCTGCGTTCATTGATAGCATTATCTCAGGTGAAGCATCACCTATATCTGCTAAAGAGCTTTTTGAAGTGGCTAGGGTTACGATTGATATTGCTGAGCAGCTTCGCGCTCAAAAATGATCTTATCTAAAATTCTAACATTATTAAAATTAGGTACCTTGAATTTAATTCGGGTATTAATTTATCGGCTTAGTATTAAAATAGGCCTTAATCCAGTGAAAAGGATTAAGGCTAATATTAGGTCGGGTGTTTTTTTTCGAGATTATAGGGGCTCTTTCGTAGATCACGAGTTTGATACTAATTGGTTAGCAGGAAATTTCTATTTTGGTAGTATTCATAAAGCGTCTAAAGATATTCCAAGCTGGCACTCGAATTGTCTAAATGGTTCTTGCACCAATGAACCGACAAGACCCTGGTACTTGATTCCTGACTTCGATAGTACGCTTGGTGATATAAAAGGTGTTTGGGAGGCATCACGGTTTGACTGGGTGGTAACGTTTTCACAATCAATTAAATCAGGTGATAGCGCTTCGACAGAAAAGATAAATTTGTGGCTATTGGATTGGGTAAAAAACAATCAGCCCTATCTTGGTCCCAACTGGAAGTGTGGTCAAGAAGCATCTATTCGGGTAATGCATTTAGGATTAGCTTCACTACTCTTAGATCAGGTGACTGATACAGAGCCTGCTTTACTCAGTCTGATTAAGGCCCACTTAAAGCGCATCTCTCCCACTATTATGTATGCGATTGCACAAGATAATAATCATGGAACGTCAGAAGCAGCCGCTCTATTTATAGGCGGAAGTTGGTTGCTGTTAAATGAAGATAGTGATGGGCTACTCTACCAAAAGTTAGGTCGAAAATGGCTTGAAGATAGAGCTCAAAAGCTAATAGCTGATGATGGTAGTTTTAGTCAGTACTCTATGAACTATCATAGGGTGATGTTGGATACATATTGCTTGGTAGAGTTTTGGCGAAACAGGTTTGAATTACCTGAATTTAGTGAAAAGCTGTACTCAAAATTAAAAAAATCCACTTTATGGTTATTTACATGGGTTGAGCCTACAGAAGGTGATACACCTAACTTGGGTGCAAATGATGGGGCAAAACTAATGCCCCTTACAAATACTGATTATCGTGACTTCAGGCCAACTGTGCAATTAGCATCGGCTTTGTTTTTTAGTAAATCAGCATATGCTCAACAAGGTAGCTATGATGGTGTGTTAAGTTGGTTGGGAATAGTTAAGTATAAGCAAGCTTTATTAATTACTTATTCTAAAGACTTCCCTGATGGTGGTTTTGCATATCTAAAACAAGGAACCGCGCGACTATTATTTCGTTATCCTAATTTTAAATTTAGACCTTCGCAATGCGACGGTTTGCATGTTGATTTATGGGTTGCTGATCAAAATCTGTTAAGGGATGGTGGCACTTATAGTTATAATGCAGGTGATCAGTATGTTGATTATTATGGAGGAGCTAAAAGCCATAATGTTATAGCGTTTGATAATCATGAGCAGATGCCTCGGCTAAGTAAATTTTTATTAGGAGCTTGGTTGTCTTTTAAATATAAATCAAGCATAAGAAAGCTTAATAATGGAGTAGCTTTTTCAGCTTCATATTATGATCGGTTTAAGTGCAGTCATAAACGAGAACTAAAACTTGAAGCGCATAGTCTTTCGGTCATTGATGAAATTGATGGTTTTAAAGATAAGGCAATATTTAGATGGCGCCTTAGCCCAGGGGACTGGTATTTAGACGGAAATACTCTCAAAAGTAAGCTGGCATCTTTAATGATTGATGCTGAGATGCCTATAGAGCGCATGGAGATAGTTAACGGGTATGAATCTCGTTACTATTATCAAGAAACTCATATTCCAGTTTTAGAGATAGAAGTAAAGAAAGCTGGAACTATAAAAACATTAGTGCAATTTTAATTATGAGAATACTTTATTTCCATCAACATTTTTCAACACCTAATGGGTCAGTTGGAATTCGCTCTTATCAAATGGCTAGAAGGTTACTTCATCATGGGCATCAAGTAACTATGGTGTGCGGAAGTTATGGTGGTGGAGAAACTGGGTTAACCATGCCATTTAAAGCAGGCAAGCGCACTGGATTCATTGACGGTATTAAAGTCATTGAATTTGATTTAGCGTACGCTAATACCGATGGATTTTTTAAAAGAGCACTAACATTTCTAACTTTTGCATTTAGAAGCATGGGGATTGTATTAACTCAAAAATACGATGTTTTATTTTCTACAACCACACCATTAACGGCTGGCATTCCAGGTATTCTTGGGCGCTGGATTAGAAGGAAACCTTTTGTATTTGAAGTCAGAGATTTATGGCCCGAGTTACCTAAAGAAATGGGTGTTATTAAAAACCCTATTATCCTAGCATTTCTTTCATTTCTAGAGTTTGCTTCCTATCGAAGTGCACATAGGTGTATTGGATTATCACCGGGTATCGTTTCAGGTATTAAAAAACGAGGTGTAATAGATAGTAAAATTAAATTGGTCCCCAATGGTTGTGACTTATCAATATTTGCTAAAGAAGTTGAGCCTTGGCGACCAGAGGGTGTGGCTGAGGATGACCTATTAGCAGTGTTTACTGGTACCCATGGACAAGCAAATGGATTAGAAGCTGTTCTAGATGTTGCTGAGTTATTGAAAAATAGAAACTGTAACAATATTAAACTTCTGCTTATTGGGCAGGGAAAGTGTAAGGCTGAGCTGCAAGAAGAAGCTATAAATAAACAGCTTAGTAATATTATATTTCTTGATCCTGTCAATAAAGATCGTCTCGCACAATTAATGGCAGGGGCCAATATAGGCTTACAACTTCTTGCAAATATCCCCGCTTTTTATTATGGAACATCACCAAATAAATTCTTTGATTATATAGCGGCAGGTTTACCTGTTCTTAATAATTACCCCGGTTGGTTGGCTGATATGATAAGTGAGCAACAATGTGGTTATGCTGTGACACCGGATGATCCTGATGCTTTTGCTGATGCACTTATCCATGCCAATGAGCATAGAGAAGAGTTAGCATTAAAAGGCAAAGCAGCCCAATTGTTGGCGAAAAGTAATTTTGATAGATATGACCTAGCTGATTCGTGGGTCGAATGGGTTTCAGGTGCTGTAAAGTGATTAAGCGTACATTTGATATTGTGTGTTCTTTCTTAGGACTAGTTGTACTTTCTCCAGTGATAGCCGTTGTCATGTGGAGGATAAATAAAAAGCTGGGCTCACCTGTATTTTTTAAACAGCAACGGCCTGGGCTAAGAGGAGAATTTTTTGAAATGGTAAAGTTTAGAACCATGCTTGATGCTTTTGATTCAAGTGGTAACTCACTGCCAGATTCAGAGCGAATGACACCTTTTGGTAGTTTTTTACGCTCGACCAGTTTGGATGAGTTGCCCGGGCTTTGGAATGTTTTGAAGGGTGATATGAGTCTAGTTGGGCCTCGTCCATTACTGGTTGAATATTTACCATTGTATTCAGAAGAACAGTTTCGCAGGCATAATGTTAAGCCAGGTATTACTGGTTGGGCGCAAGTAAATGGTCGTAATACTATTAGCTGGGAGCAGAAATTTGAATTAGATGTTTGGTACATAGACAATCAAAGTCTTTTACTAGATATTAAAATATTACTTCTAACGGTTAAAAAAGTATTTATTCGTGATGGTATTAGTGCGGATGGTGAAGTAACAATGTCGAAGTTTGAAGGAACTACAAAGGAAAAATAAATGAGTGATAAAATATTTGGAATTTTTGGAGCTAGCGGTTTTGGTCGTGAAGTTCTGCCTTTGGTACGAGCAAAGTACGAAAGTTCTAATTGTTCAATAGTTTTTGTTGATGACAACCCTCCAAGTGATGAATTAAATGGTTGTAGAGTTCTTACTTATCAAGAATTTAAGGATCTTGGCTCGGGTGATAAATATATCTCAATTGCGATAGCCGATGCTCGTATTCGCGAACTTCTAACTGAAAGATGCATAAATGATGGCTTTTCTATCTTTGATGTGTCAGCTTCTAATGCTGTTTTATTGGATGCCATAGAAATTGGTGTAGGGCATGTTTTATGCCCCTTTGTAACGATCACCTCAAATGTGAAAATTGGTAAGTCATTTCATGCGAATCTATACAGTTATATAGCTCATGATTGTATTGTTGGCGACTATGTTACGTTGGCTCCATCGGTAAAGTGTAATGGAAATGTGCATATCTGCGATGGTGCTTATATAGGTACTGGCGCAATAATAAAGCAGGGGGCAGCAGATAAACCTATTATAATTGGTAAGAATGCCGTTGTTGGGATGGGGGCGGTTGTAACAAAAAATGTTGCAGAGGGAGATGTGGTGTTTGGTGTACCTGCAAAATCAATTAAACGTGGGAAATGAGCTAGTTATGAATGAAATTTTTTTAGGTGAAATTCCGATCGAGAGAATCTCAGTGGGAATGTCTTCAAGTTACTCCCAAACTATTACAGATGCAGATATCAAAAGGTTTGCAGGAATATCGGGTGATCATAATCCGATTCATGTAGATGAAAATTACGCAAGTGAATCCCGATATGGTAAGCGACTGGCTCATGGTTTAATGACGGCAAGCTTCTTTTCTGCTTTATTTGGAACTAAATTACCAGGCCCTGGTTGTGTTTACGTTTCTCAAACTCTCAATTTTAAAAGGCCTGTTTATATAGATGATACCGTTGTTGCTGTGATAGTTGTGATAAAAGTTGATATTGAAAAAAATAGAGTTTTTTTTGAGACCACTTGTAAAGTGAAAAATAAAGTAGTTACTTCAGGCAGTGCCGAAATTTATATACCCCAAAAAAAGTAAATATATGTTAAATACTCCTTTTCCCCCTTGGCCTTCATTTACTCAAGAAGAAGCCAGTGCCATTCAAAGTGTTTTACTTTCTAATAAAGTTAATTACTGGACAGGCCAAGAAGGCCGGAAATTTGAAAAAGAATTCTCAGGATGGGTAGGTTGTAATCATGCCGTTGCTTTGGCAAACGGCACCTTGGCGTTAGATTTATCACTTAAAACGCTGGGGGTGGGAGTAGGTGACGAGGTTATTGTAACTCCACGTACGTTTTTGGCATCGGTTTCATCGGTAGTGACCGCGGGTGCTATACCTGTATTTTCTGATGTTGATTTAAATACTCAAAATATAGAGGCAGCTCAAATAGAAAAGGCTATTTCCTCTAAAACAAAAGCGATAATAGTAGTGCATTTAGCAGGTATGCCTGCTGAAATGGATGCAATAATGCTATTAGCTAAAAAGCATAACCTTTTTGTTATTGAAGACTGCGCACAAGCTCATGGTGCTAAATATAAGGGTAAGTCTGTGGGCACTTTAGGCCATGTTGGTTGTTGGAGTTTTTGCCAGGATAAAATAATGAGTACGGGCGGAGAAGGGGGAATGGTTACGACTAATGATGAGGTCCTTTGGAAAAAAATGTGGGCTTATAAAGACCACGGAAAGTCCTGGGATGCAATCTATTGTAAAGAAGGTAATAAGCAGCATCCACCAGGGTTTCGCTGGTTGCATGAAAGCTTTGGCACAAATTGGCGTATGACTGAAATGCAAGCTGCTATAGGGCGTATTCAACTCAAACGTATGCTTGGGTGGTCTAAAAAGCGACAATGTAACGGAGCTGCCATAGATAGTGTTGCAGTGAACTTTTCTGTTGTTCGTACGGTAAATGTGCCTGATTACAGTGAACATGCAGAATATAAGCATTACTTGTTTGTAGTTCCAGAAAATTTAAAGTCAGATTGGAGTCGAGACCGCATTGTTGACGAAATAAATTCTAGAGGTGTGCCTTGTTTTCAAGGAAGTTGTTCAGAGGTCTATCTAGAAAAAGCATTTGATAATACAGGTTGGCGCCCTATAAATCGCTTAGTAAATGCAAAAGTATTAGGTGAAACGAGTTTGATGTTTTTGGTTCACCCAACTTTAACTGATGACGTAATAAATAAAATGTCTGAAGTATTGTCTGAAGTATTTGCTACTGCTCAGGTTTAAATTTTTCAGTTAAAACTTATTAGGTTCATTTCAGATCACTCAAGGGAATGAGCTCAGGCTTCATAGTAAGTCAATTCCCCAAGGTAGTAGTTTTTCAATGGATTCTAGGCTCCCCTTGAATCGCCCCTAGTTCACTAGACACTCTTTAACTATATAATGTACTTAAAGAGGAGGCCGATATGGCTGGTGAACGATACAACGAAGAATTCAAGATAGCAGCGGTTAAGCAAGTGA
>MAAA01014038.1_pt1 | contig 32176 bp, 20 predicted proteins | sample 1115971 | NCBI WGS metagenome assembly MAAA01 (sample SAMN04961123, study PRJNA320927) | seawater metagenome | isolation source: sample BD02T6 sea water enriched with oil for 6 days | place: USA:Gulf of Mexico | collected 2013-07-27 | reverse complement strand
TAAAAATGGTCTGGCAAAAAAGGAAGTGGCACCTTTTAGAGTTTACGATTCTTATGAATCTAGCCTTAAAGACTATGGTCGTTTTGTTAAAGGCAGTGAACGCTATCAATCCGCCATCAGTAATGGCAAAAGCATTAAAGGTTATAGTGAGGGTTTGCAAAACGCTGGCTATGCCACCGATCCAAATTACGCCAAGAAGATTCAACGTATTGCCGCGGGTGATACTTTGAATCAAGTCATAAACGACATTAAACGAGGCTAATCTAAACGAGGCTAATCATGGCTGACCTACTTAGCATTGGTATATCAGGCTTAAAGGTTCATCAAACAGCCTTGGCCGTAACCGGTAATAATATTACCAATGTTAATACCGAAGGTTATTCACGCCAGGAAGTGGATGTGGTTTCAAACACACCCCAGTTCTTGGGTGGAATTTGGGTGGGAAGCGGTGCCAGAATTGATGATGTACAGCGAGTCTACGATGAATTCTTGGTTGATCAATTAAGAGTAGATACATCTAATTTTAGCGAACTTGATTCACTACAACTAAATGCTGGACAAATTGACAGCCTCATGGCCGATCCTGGTACCGGATTGCAGCCTGGCCTAGAACGATTTTTTGGTTCTTTGCAAGCGGCCATAGACGACCCCAGTTCTATTCCCGCCCGCCAAGTTGTTATAAGTGAATCCCAAGGTTTAGTGGATAGATTTCAAACCATAGATAAGCGTTTAACCGATCACAACACCACCTTAAATGGTCAGATGGATGCCATAGTGGGCAATATAAACGCTCTGGGTGAAGCCATTGCAGAATTAAATGAGCAAATTCTATTTGCATCTTCCTCGGCACAAGGCAGTAAACCCAATGAATTATTAGACAAGCGCGACCTTGCTCTTAAAGAATTATCTGAATTAGTGGGCACCACCGTAGTTGAGCAAGATGGTAACTCAATAAACGTATCCATAGGCAATGGACAATCGCTTGTGGTGGGAACAACCATCCAGAAAATTGAGGTGGTTGGCGGTAGTGGTGATCCACAACGCAAAAGTGTTGTTCTCACACAAAATGGTGTGGAACTGGATATTACTCGGGAGATTAGTGGTGGCCAGTTAAGTGGCCTGCTGGCGTTTCGAGATGAAGTATTGGACCCTGCTATTAATCAGCTTGGCCGGATATCCCTTGGGTTGCAAGAGTTCATTAATGAGCAGCATCAAAAAGGCATCGACATAGATGGTCAGCCAGGGGAGATATTTTTCAAGGACTACAATGCCTCCGATATTGCACAGCGTAGAACCGTGGGCAGTGCTGATAACGCCAAACCCGATGATCGGCAGCTAGCGGTTTACATTACAGATACGACCTCATTAACCAATAGTGATTACCGTATAGAGTTTACCGGTCCTAATGACGTGTCTTTTAAAGTTATTCGTATAGATGATGGTGCTGAGGTCTTAAAGACGGCTATCAGTACCGATTTTCCCGATACCTTTGAAATTGATGGTTTTACCTTAAGTTTTGAAGCGGGTAACTATAAAGCGGGAGATGAATTCTATCTAATGCCCACTCGCAGTGGAGCTAAGGATATTGAGCTGAGTTTGGAGCTACCTCAGCAAATAGCGTTGGCGGTGCCGATTATGACAAACGCCTCGGTAGGTAATAGAGGTTCAGGTGAAATTTCTAGTGGAGAGGTATTTGATATCAATACTGCTGCTTTTGAAATTCCCGGACAATTGCAGCCGCCTTTATTAATTAAATTCACCAGTGCCACCACCTATGATGTCTTGGATAATTCTGATCCGGCACATCCTATTCCATTATTTCCATCGCTCATGAATCAGCAGTATATTCCTGGCATTACCAATAATTTATTGCCAACGGATAGTACTGTTTCGGCTGTGACCAGTCTCGGTGGGTATGTGCCGCAGTCGGCTACTTATCAGGATTGGCGTCTGGCTCCCATCACTGTGGGTAATGGATTGTTTCCCGGTAGGCTTACCATAAGCGAACCTGATCCTATTACTGGAAATATGGTTGATCGACCCGAATTTTTTATTGCCGCAGATACTCCAGCTATTGAAACCGCAAGATTATTGTCCTTAGAAAATGGAATCAATGCCACCGCTCGAACGACAGTAGAGCTAAAAGATTTTGTGGCGGGTGTATATCTCACTAATTCCCCATTTCCAGATGAGCCGGTGATACTCACCTTAAACGGTGTGGAACTCACCGACGTACTACCGCTTGATCAACTCAAATACGATACCCCTTACCCGGATGTGGTGCCCGAGCCATTAACTCCAAACTTTATAGCAGATCGTATTAATGCCAACTTTGATTTTCGTGATCAAGGCATCATGGCTAGAAGTGATGGTGAAAGTGTGCAGATAATTGCCATAAATGGTGAAGACCTGGCTTTTGAAATTGATGGTGAATTGGGTGACGGTTTCAAATATTCCGATGGTGATGACACCTATTTGAAACCCACAGGAGAAGCGTTGCCTACCCCACTGTCTGAATTTGATGGTTATGATTTTTCCGTAGGTGGGCCGTTCACTTTTGAATTTGATGTGCAGGGTCAGGGCGTATTTTCCATCGAGTTAACGGGTACCCATGCCACAGGTGCAGATGTATTAGATGAAATTAGAACACAGATTGAAGCAACAACTTATTCATTTAATGGCGATTTGGATGTAGAAATCGATGCTAAGGGCAACATAACCTTTCAACCCAGATTAGAGGTGTTTGGTAATGGTGATTGGGGCAGTTACAAGGTAACCATGGGTGGAGAGATAAAGGTTATTTTAGATGAGGGTCTGACTCTATCTTCGGCTCCCAACTTAAGTAATCTATTTGAAGAAGAGCCCAGTCACGAACCCGTGTATTTAGGATACGAAATCACCATGACAGGCATACCCGATGAAGGGGATGAGTACCAAGTAAATTTCAATAATGATGCTGTCTCAGATAACCGTAACGGTAACCTGCTTTCCAATATTCAAAATGTGGAAATCATTGAGGATGATATGACCCTGAGTGAAGGCTATGGCCGTATGGTGGAAGAGGTGGGTTCTGTTACCGCACGGGCACAAATTAATGCAGAAAGTGCAAAAACCCTACTCGACTTTAGTGAGTCTAGCGTGCAATCGGTTAGTGGTGTAAATCTGGATGAAGAGGCGGCCAAACTTATTCAGTACGAACTAGGTTATAACGCTGCTGCACAGGTGATCAGTGTTGCTAGGGACATATTTTCCACATTAATTGGTATCTTCAGATAACGAATTGGATAGGAGTTTGTGATGCGTATTTCTAGCATGCAGCAATTTCAACAGGGTGTTAATGGTATCTTGCGAAACCAGGAGATTGTAAACAGATCACAACAACAAATCTCCAGTGGGAAAAGTATATTAACCCCAGCCGATGACCCCATTGCCTCCACTCGCATATTACAACTCCAGCAGGACATTGCTTTAAGAGAGCAATATGCCGACAACCTGATAGCCGCCAAAAATCATCAGAATCATGAAGAGGTGGCACTGGAAGCGATAATCGAAAACCTGCAGAAAATTCGGACACTTACTATTCAGTCAGGAAATGGTGCCACTACTAAAGATGATAGAGGATTTATTGCAGCTGAAATAGAAGAGCGCCTGAAGAGTGTGGTGGATCTGCTAAATACCCGAGATGCCAGTAATGTATATATATTTTCTGGATTTAAAGGAGAGGTGAAACCTTTTGTAGAAAGAGCCGGTGGGGGTTACAGCTTCGAAGGAGACCAAGGGCAAAGAGAGCTACAAATCAGCGCCAATGCCAGCGTAAAAGTGAATGACTCAGGTGAAGATTTGTTTGTTAATATACCATCGGTCAATAATACATTCTTCACCTTGGATAACCCAGAAAATATAGGAACTGGCGTAATAAATGTTGGCTTCATTCATGACCAGGATGAGTTTGACAGTTCCTATCCGGAAGATTTTTATGTTGAATTTAATCCTGATAATGCACTTACCCCTCCTCGGGGAAATTATACGGTAAGGCGAAAATCAGATGATAGAGCCGTAGATGGTTTGAGTACAATTCCATATTCAGCGGGCTCAGATATTAGCTTCGCCGGTATCAGTGTAAAAGTATCAGGTAGGCCTGAGCCTGGAGATACCTTCCTAATTAATAGCAGTGAAAAACAATCTTTGACCGATACAGTCCAAATGTTATTGGAAGGACTAAGGTCATTCGATGACACAGCAGTTGGAAGTGAACAGTTAAATGACTTAGTAGAAAACACCCTCACTAATATAGACAGTACCATCACTAAAATCTCTACAACCAGAAGTGAAATTGGTGCACGCTTAAATTCCATTGAGAGTGTTGACAATTTTCAACAGGACCTGGAGCTGGTTAGTCAAGAAGCCTTATCTACTTTGCAAGATCTTGACTTTGCCGAAGCGGTTAGTCGCCTTTCTCTTGAAAGTTTTTTGTTGGAAGCCTCACAACAAAGCTATACCAAAATTAGCAGCTTGAGTTTGTTTAACCTAATTTAATAATTAAAATAAGCAGAAAATCTGAATCTGTTCATCTGGTCTGTTAATTGCTCTGAATAATTAAAGTCGGAAATATTGACGATGGGAGGTCTTCGTTATGTTTGATGGTAAAAGTGTACTAATAACCGGTGGCACGGGTTCATTTGGTCATAAATATACCGAAACTTTATTAAGTCGGTTTAAGCCTAAAAAAGTGATTATCTACTCTCGCGATGAGCTGAAGCAATATGAGATGCAACAAGTATTTAATCAACCTGAAATGCGCTATTTCATTGGTGACGTACGCGATTTGGAGCGCCTAAAGCAGGCTTGTCGAGATGTCGATTATGTCATCCATGCTGCTGCGCTTAAGCAGGTTCCAGCAGCTGAATATAATCCCATGGAGTGCATTAAAACCAATGTCTACGGGGCTGAGAATGTTATCAGTGCAGCGATCTCATGTGGTGTTAAGAAAGTGATTGCATTGTCAACTGACAAGGCTGCTAACCCAGTTAATTTGTACGGTGCAACCAAACTATGCTCGGACAAATTATTTGTGGCCGCCAACAATATAACCGGTGGAGAAACAACGCGTTTTTCAGTAGTTCGTTATGGAAACGTGGTGGGGTCCAGAGGGTCAGTGGTGCCATTTTTTCAAGGGCTTATCGCCAAGGGGGCTGAATCACTACCCATAACCGATTACAACATGACAAGGTTTTGGATTTCATTGCAACAGGGTGTTGATTTTGTATTAAAGAATTTTGAACGCATGCAGGGCGGTGAAATATTTGTACCTAAAATACCTTCAATAAAAATAACTGATATTACCGAAGCGCTGGCCCCAGGGTTTAAAACCCACGAAGTTGGCATTCGACCAGGTGAAAAACTGCACGAAACCATGTGTCCAAGAGACGATAGTCAGCGAACTTTAGAATTCTTGGATCACTACGTCATATCTCCTGCAATACAATTTACACAGCCTATCGATTATAAAGTTAATTGTATCGAAGAAAGAGGAAACCCGGTTGAAAAAGGTTTTGCCTATAACTCAGGCAGTAATCCACATGTTTTAAGTGTTTCTGAAATTCGTGATTTACATAAAGTTGCCGCCATATGATTCCCTATGGGCGCCAGTGTATTTCTGAAGACGACATTAGTGCGGTTTGTGAAACCCTGCGAAGTGATTTTTTAACTCAGGGGCCAAGGGTGATTGAATTTGAAAAAGCAATTACTGAATATTGTGAAGTTAAACATGCCGTGGCAGTAAATAGTGCTACTTCCGCTTTACACCTGTCTTGTTTGGCGTTGGGTGTGGGAGAAGGAGACATTGTTTGGACGTCTCCGATATCTTTTGTGGCCAGTGCCAATTGCGCTCTATATTGCAATGCGACAGTTGACTTTGTTGATGTGGATGCAGAATCTGGACTTATGAGTGTTAAAGCGCTCAGCAAAAAATTGGCTACTGCAAACACTCAAGGAAAATTACCAAAGGTACTCATTCCAGTGCATTTTTCCGGTCAGTCTTGTGACATGAAAGCGATCTGGTCGCTGGCCAAAAAATATAATATTTATGTAATAGAGGATGCCTGCCACGCACTGGGAGCAAGTTACCTAGAGCATAAAGTAGGGGGGTGTGAATATTCAGATATTAGTGTCTTCAGTTTCCACCCAGTGAAGATGATTACAACTGGAGAGGGTGGTGTAGCTTTATGCAATAACTCAAAATATTATGAAAAAATTCAGGCTCTAAGAAGTCATGGTATATATACAAATAGCCAGATGCTCCCTTGGGCTTATGAACAGCAGGATTTAGGTTATAACTATCGCATGAGTGATATAGCGGCGACACTAGGTTTAAGTCAGCTAAAAAGGTTGGAAAGCTTCCTTGTCAAGCGAAGGTATATAGCAACTAGGTATAATGAAAAGCTAAATAATTTTCGAATTAAACCGATAGTACAAAGTAAGCAAGGGTTATCAAGTTTTCACCTCTACCCAGTTCTGTTAAAGGATAGTATTCAAAGAAGAGGATTATACGATTATTTGCATCTAAATGGCATTGCCGCTCAGGTCCATTATATGCCAATTTATCAGCAACCCTATTACAAAAAAATGGAATTTAAACCTCTACCCAATAGTGAATATTGCTACGATAGAATTATTTCTATCCCTATTTATTGCGAGCTAGGTTCTGAAGATTTTGATTTTATTATCAAAACGATTAATGATTTTGAAGGAGTCTAATCTAATGGAGAGTACATGCATTGGCATCGTTGATTATGATGCAGGCAATATTCAATCTGTGATAAATGCCTTGGATTATATCGGCGTAAAAAACAAACTAGTATCCGACCCCGATAAGCTCTTAGATTTTGATGGGCTAATTATTCCTGGTGTAGGCTCGTTTGATGATGCAATGTATTCCTTGTCAAAAAAAGGCTTAATTGATGGTTTGAATTCAATTAAGGGTAGCCGGCCCATATTGGGTATTTGTTTAGGGATGCAGGTTCTGTGTCAATCTTCAGAAGAGGGAAGTGAAGCTGGGTTAGGTTGGATAAATGCCAGCGTAAAAAGCATAAAGGTGAGTGATTCAACAATTAAAGTTCCGCACATGGGGTGGAATGAGGTAAATGATACTTTTAGCCCGTTATTTTCCGGTATTCCAAACAATACAGATTTCTACTTTGTTCATAGTTTCTGTGTGATCTCTGAGGATGCTGATTTAACTAAGAGTAGTTCCGATCATGGTGAAATATTTATAAGCGCATTTGCCAAGGATAATATCTATGGCGTGCAATTCCATCCGGAAAAGAGCCAGGATCATGGCCTAACGTTATTGACAAATTTTGTAGAGGTTTGCCATGGTCAAAAATAGATTAATCGCCAGTATTATCGTTCGTGATGGTCGTGTGGTTCAAAGTGAACAGTTTAAGCACACGAATGTAATTCACTATGATGCGATTCATGCAGTGGACAATTTTACGCGTTGGTCGGTAGATGAAATTGTACTAATTAATGTCTCAAGGGACAGTGACGGTCAACAAAAATTTAAAGAGTTATTATCCTATGTTTCCCAAAAATGTTTTGTGCCTATTACTGCCGGCGGTTGGATAAATGATCTGGACTATGGTCTAAGTCTAATATCTTCTGGCTGTGACAAAATCTTAATTAATACGGCTTTATATGAAAATCCCGAGTTGGTACAAAAACTAATGGAACGATTAGGTAAACAGTGTTTAGTAGCTTCGGTTGATTATAAATATATAGATGAAAAGCCTGTGGTGTGTATAGATAGAGGCAGTAAACCAATTGGTATCGATCCAGTGAAATGGGTTAAAAAGTTAGAGGCCATGGCTGTTGGTGAAATTTATCTAAACTGTATTGATCGTGACGGAAAGCGTAAAGGTTACGATCTGGAAATTTTACGCAAGGTTAGTCGTTCTATTTCGATTCCAGTGATTGCATTTGGCGGTGTATTTCGTTGGCAGCATTTGCTTGAAGGTATTGAAGCGGGTGCTGATGCCGTTGCCGCTGCCAATATTTTTCATTACACCGAGCATGCCACAAAAAAGGCAAAGCGCTTTTTATTAGAGGCTGGGGTGAATATACGTGAACCTCGATTTATCATTTAGCAAAGGAATTCATTATGAAATATTGCGCCCGCTGTATGTATCCTGAAAATGCCAAGCCTACCATTATCTTTGATGAGGAAGGCATTTGCAGTGGCTGTCGCTACCATGAAAGTCGGCAATATCTTGAAATCGACTGGGATGAACGTTGGCAAATGTTGGAAGATATGGCCGCTGAAGCCAAGGCTATGGCTAAGGAGAGAGAGAACGCTCATGATTGCATTATTCCTGTGAGTGGCGGCAAGGATTCACACTATCAAGTCTGGTTGTTGAAAAAGAAATTAGGGCTAAATCCTTTATTGGTTACCTTCAACCATGCCTACAATACCCCGTCGGGCGTGGCAAACTTAAGAAATTTGGTGGAGAAGTCTGGCTGTGAACTAGTTCGTTGCGACGCCGAGTTAGATAGTGTGCAGCGCATCTCCAGTCACATGTTAAAAGAAGTGGGAGATTTAACCTGGCACTATCATGCGGGCATACGCACCTTTCCCTTTCAGGTAGCGGTGCAAAGAAACATTCCGCTCATAGTCTGGGGGGAACATGGTTTTGCCGAATTAACCGGCCTAGTATCTATCGAAGATTTTGTCGAACATACCCGCTGGGCCCGTAAAGAACACGATATGCGCGGCTATGAATCCGAAGACTTGATAGGAAAGGGCGGGATTACACGGGCTGATATGGACCCTTATAACTATCCCACTGACGATGCACTCGAAAAGACCGAGGTAAGAGGGATTTATTTAAGTAACTTTATTAACTGGGATGCCAAGAAACAGACCGAATTAATGATTGAACAGTGGGGTTTTTCTGGGGTGCGTTACAAACGTCAAAGAACATTTAATCTGTATTCAACAATTGACGATCACGCCAATGACGTCCATGACTATTTAAAATACTTGAAATTTGGTTATGGCCGTGCCACTGATGATGCCAGCACCGAGATACGCCATGGCAGAATGACTCGTGAAGAAGGCAAGGCTATGGTGAAAGAATATGATGCTAGAGAACCTGAATCTCTCGATGAATACTGTCAGTTTTTAAAAATATCAAAACAAGAATTTTATGACCTAGTAGAGCCTATGCGGGATATGGATATTTGGGAAAAGGATAAGAGTGGTGAATGGACTATTAAAGATTCGGTTTGGATGCAATCCATAGATGAAAGTGAAGATAGTGCGCGTATAGAGCAATCTACGGACAGAACATTTGGCCCCGAAAATAGAAACCTATATTACAACGAAATAGATCCTCCGGAGCCTCATGAAGATATTAACTATCAAACCTGGAACAAGAAGTTCGCCGTTTTATAGTGTTATTTAAGGAGTTAACTATGTCTGTAAATATCCGCGGAAAACAAATTGGCGACGGAGCCCCTTGTTATATCACCTTCGAAGCAGGTCCTACCCATAACGGGGTGGAGAGTGCGATTGAACTTGTGAAATTGGCTCATTCAAGTGGGGCTGATGCTATAAAATTTCAGATATTTGATCCAGATAAACTGGTGGCAGATAAAAAACAATTGTTTTCTTATGACATTTTATTGGATAGAAAGAGTGGGGAAACAAAAACCGTTTCCGAGCCCCTTTACGATATTCTAAAGAGGCGTTCACTTAGCCAAACCCAATGGCGCAACGTAAAGAAAATAGCGGATGAACTGGATATCGCTTTTTTTGCCACTGTGGGATTTCAGGAAGATTTGGAATTTTTAACTCAAATCGGATGTGATTCCATAAAAATTGCGTCGGCAGATGTTAATCACTTTCCTTTATTAGAGCAGGCTGCCAAAACCGGAATGTGTATCCAGTTGGATACCGGTAATGCCAGTCTTGGTGAGATAGAACAAGCGGTTGATGTACTGGTAAGTAATGGTAACGACAAAATTATTATTCATCAGTGCCCCTCTGGCTATCCTGCCCATTTATCCAGCATTAACTTAAACATGATAAAAACACTAAAAACCATGTTTCCATATCCTGCTGCATTTTCTGACCATTCCCCTGGTTGGGATATGGATATTGCAGCTTTGGCAGTGGGGGCTGACCTATTAGAAAAAACCATTACCTTTGATCGCTGTACCCCAAGTGTTGAACACCTAATGTCAATCGAGAGGGACGAATGTGCTAAATTTATTGAATCAATAAGAGATGTGGAAATTGCACTAGGAGGTAATCGCAGAATAATTGGGCAGGAGCAATTATCTAATATAATAAAAGTTCGCCGCAGTGCCTTTATTAATAAAGATCTTAAAGAGGGAGTGGAAATTTCGTTGGAAGATCTGGATTTTCGCCGCCCGGGTAATGGCATTCCACCCTCAGACTATAAACGTTTAATTGGGAAAAGATTAAACCAAAGTGTCTCACATGGGGACCAACTTGGCTGGCACCAGATTGAATCATGAAAACACTAACCATAATTCCAGCCAAGGGGGCGTCTACACGCCTTGCTAGAAAGAATATATTAACCATGCAAGGAAGATCTTTGGTACAGCATGCCTATGACACTGCAATTGAAAGTGGTATCTGTGGTGATATTATGGTCTCAACCGAAGATGAAGAAATTGCCCTGCATGCAAAAAACATTGGTGCCTGGTTACCTTTTTTACGTCCATTCGACTTGGCAATAGATCCAGCAGGGGTAGAGGCAGTGGCCTTATATTGTCTTTCTGAGCTAGAAAAAAAAGGCCATCAATATCAAAAGTTAATTATTCTACTGCCTACCTGTCCTTTAAGAAATGCTCAGGATATTAATAATGCCGATAAACTGTTTAATGAATTAAGAGCTTCTCGATTGATGAGTGTGTGTGAATACGATCATTCACCATATTCCTCGTGGATTAATATTAACAATAGTGTAAATAGCCAGGTGAAACCGTTATTTGAACAACATATTAGAAAGAAAGGTCAGCAGCTAGGTAAAGCCTATCGTTGTAATGGAGCTATTCACATTCTTGATATTCAAGAGTTTAAAATTACTAAAAGTTATACAAAGCAACCCTTGTGCAGCTATGTCATGCCTCGTGAACGCAGCGTCGATATAGATACCCAGGATGACTGGATGTATGCGGAGTGGTTAATGTCTAAGAGTATTTCTGGCGAGCTAGCCTAATGTCAGGAGGTGTTTTATTTCGAACTCTCTATGGGGGAAATACTGGTTTCGGTCATATAAGACGTTGTCTGTCTTTAGCTTCTGCATTACATGAAAAGGGAATCGAGTCCGTATTTTTACTCGACTCACTTAGTGAGGACATTTTATTAGACGTAAAAAAATTTAAATACCATTCTTTGAACGAATTTAACTCAGGTCAATATCTAAATAGTGAAAAAGTAAATGAAGAGGACGTAATTAGTCAATGTATTGACAAATATAATATCAAAATTGTATTTTTTGATAAATACTCCATAGCAAATAGCCTAATAAAAAACCTTAAGAAGAAAGTTAGCTATATTGCAGGGTTTGATGATTTTGGCCTCAAAAATGAAAATTATGACCTGCTGATTGATCATAACTTTCCTCATGAAAAGGAAGGTAAAAACAATAAGGTACTAGGTGGATTTGAATATTGTGTATTAGATAGTCAATTTAAAAAAATCAAGTCTTCTATAAAGAATAAGAGTACCCAGGGTAAAATTAATTTTAGGTTAAATTTATTTGTCAACTTGGGAAGTGGTTTTGTAGGAACTTATGAAAAGATGATATTGAAATCCTTTGCCAATCTTGAAATAAACAATAAGTTTAATGTTTATTGGCTGATTAATAATGACTTATCTTTACTGAATTCTAAAGATGAATCCAGATTTGGAATTAGAAAAATCACCTATATAGACAATATGGCTCAGTTTTTGGTTTCTATGGATTTGGCAATTGGCAGTTGTGGTGTAAATGCTATCGAGAGGTGCTGTATGGGAGTGCCGTCTTTGGTTTTTAAAACGGTTGAAAATCAGCAAAGGAATTGCCATACACTAATTTCTAATAAACTAGCAATGCCTGTTCATAATGAAAGTGACATCATAGATAAACTTAACTATTTCCATACGAATCCGAAGCGATTGAAAATAGAGTCTGATCGTTGCAGCCTTAGTATTGACGGAGAAGGTGCACATAGAGTTGCCAATAAGATACATTCTATTTTAAGTTTATTTAAAGCTATAAGATAGTTATTCTTAATAAATTATTAGTTATTAATTTACCAATTTGTTTAAAATGTATTTTATTACGTATGAATGTTTTTAAAATACTCAAACTTATTGTAAAAATAAGGCTTTATTTTGAATTAAATAATTATAATGAATTTAGCCTGTCAGAGGGAGCACCATAGAATTATGCTAAGTCATTCTCCTTTCAGGTTAAGGACGGCAACGATAGGGGATATAGATGTTACTTTTAAATGGCAAATACATCCTTTGGTTAGGTATCACTCAAGAAATAGCACCCCTCCCAGTGCATCTGATCACGAGAAATGGTTCAGACACGCACTGAAAAATGAGCATTGTGAAATATGGATATTTGAGAGCGAAGGAAAACCGCTCGGACAGTTAAGAGTGGATAAGGGGGATAAAAATGAAGTCTCAATCCTAATATCACCAGAGTTTATGGGAGCTGGCTATGGAGATATAGCTCTGCAACTGCTTTGTAATCACTATAATGAAATCGACTTATGGGCTTATGTAAAACATGAAAATATTGCTTCAATTAATTTATTCACCAATAACCAATTTAAGCACCAACATGGGAATTGGTACCTATTGCGCTCTACAAAACGCTAATATTTTTGGTGATTAGCTCCTGGCTTAACGGTGTTCCAGATTTAATATCCTGATTTATTCGGCAACCAATTACATCCTCATAGTTTTTTGGTGCTAAACCATAGCTTGGTCTTATTATCCTAATGTTCTCTTTTGTTAACATCTGATTTTTTTTAATATCTTTCACCACATATATAGATCGCCGAAATTGCATGTTGTCTTTTTCGGATTCTTTTAATTTATTTTCACGATTACCTAGGCAGCTAAAAGCTAATTTAACATCCTGGCATAAACGAGAAAACTCTTCCGGTTGTAAAGAAAATTCACAATCTGGCCCACCGTTTTTCCTATTAAGTGTAATATGTTTTTCAATAATATTGGCTCCCATACTGGTCGCACAGACAGAAGTTAATGTTGTTAAGGTATGGTCAGAGAGTCCTATCGGGTATTTAAAATTTTCTATTAATAGTTCAATGCCTCTTAGGTTAATTTCATTTATAGGTGTTGGGTAGCCACTAACACAATGCAGTAGGCAAATTGGCGAGTGGCTAGTTTGTTCTATGCTTTTAACAGCCAGTTGAATATCATTAAGAGTCGCCATGCCGGTAGACAATATAATGGGTTTACCGGTTAACGCTACTTTCTTTATAAGTGGTATGTCGGTCAGTTCAAATGATGCGATCTTGTATGCTGGTACATCTAAAGATTCTAAAAAATCTACGGCTGTATCATCAAAGGGGGAGCTAAATGCAGTTAACCCCAGGTCCTGTGCATGTTGAAAAATCTTTTCATGCCACTCCCATGGGGTATGTGCCCATTCATATAGTTCATACAGAGACTTTCCAGCCCATAGCCCGTTCGATATCATAAAGTCAGGTTTTTGACTCTTAATGGTCATGGTATTAGCTGTATATGTTTGCAACTTTATAGCATGGGCGCCAGCCTCATGAGCCGCATCGACTATCTTTAAAGCCTCATCCAGTGAACCATTATGGTTTCCTGAAATCTCAGCAATAATGTACGGACTTTCAGCTGAGCTAATGGCTCTACTTTCTATCTTAAATTCTTTCAGCATGTTTAATTCTCTGGGTCGGAAGTAGAGCGTTCAACCCAAATATCTTTATTGTAATCGAATTCTTTGAACACAATACTTTCAAAGTGAGATCTCATCTCTGTCATTGTTTCTATGACAGATGACTTCCAGTGGGTAATCCATTCCTCTAATTGATCCTCATTTTCGATAGACAGCGCATGGGCGTACCCTATATAGAATAAATGCCATAAACTGCCTCTCATAAAGTAATAAAAAGCTGAAACCTCAGGTTTTATTTTATTTTCTAAAAATGATGTGATGTTGTTTATAACGAAAGTTATTGAATACAGTGTGCCATCTACTTTATTTAATTCAGTTTCTATATAATTGTTTAATTCATTCATGTTATGGCTTAGAACAGATAGGCGATCATTTATAATGGATATGTCAACTGGTTGTGAGTTGTAGAATTGTTTTTTTATAAAATCACTTTTTAATGATTTGTTTTTTTCATTGTTTAATTCTATGGGTATTTCCATTGTATTTTTGATCCATTCAGTATGATCAATTTTAGCCCCATTTGAACAATTATAGAATTTACTGGCGGTGTAAGTTTTTGCTGCCATCTCAACTGATCTTTTTGCAGTGTATAATATTGGTTTTGTTTTTATTTTCCCGCCGTCTACTGATTCAACGGTAATGTTCGCATCTTTATGTACTTCTGCATCCCTTGCTATATCTTCATTGCTTGACGAATAATAAACCGAACCTTTAGCGTGGTGGTCGGTCATATCGCGATAACCAAAGTCCATACCAAAAAGATATATTTTTTTGAAACCCCAGTGAGCAAAGGTAGCGAGAGCCCCATTTGTGCAAGTAGGCGTACCCTTTTTAACTGAGTTAAAGGGGGTGCCAAATAGCATGCTTGTCACACTTTCAGCTTTGAAGTACATTAATTTTGTATTAAAAAATTGATATACGCTTGGTGATAGCTGCGCAGGGCCTAATATAGGGATAGATTTAATCCATGTGTCATCACCTATTTCCTTTAGCGCATTTAAGGTTATTTGATGAGACTCTAGTTCAAATTGAATATCAGGTTTTATCCCGTGGTGATGAAGAGGGCCAAGAGCCGTACCGCATGAAACAATAATGGCCTCACCTTTGAATTTTTTTATAGCTTCTATGTTCTCATTCAGAGATGGCCCCGCTCCAATTATAAAAACTGGGATATCAATATTGAAAATGTCATTTAAACTTATGATGTTATTTTTTAAATGAATATTATGTATACAGTTGTTTATTTGATTTATCTCATCATCATAATACCCCCACACTGATACAAAAGCATATGTATCTTCATTTACTTGTGTAGTGACTTTGTTATATATTTCTTCATTATTGTGGTTAATAAATAAAGTAGTTAATGGATAGAGCGGGCAATGAGAAGCTAAATACCTCATCACATAATTAAAGAAATGCTGGCTATTATCAAAAGGTCCAATAATGAAGTGAATGTTTTTATTATTGTCTTGAATGAATTGCTCGCAAATCATTTCCCAGTCGACTGTATATAGGGAGCAAGCAAATAAATCGGGGTCAGCTTCAGTTATTAAGCAGTTAATTATTTTGTTGTCAGCTACAAATTCAGAAATATGATATCCAGACCCCACACCATTAAATATCATTAATGGGTAAAAATCGGGTATTTTGTATCCTTTAAACTTCTCTTTCGTGACAGGAGAGTGTTTGATTAAAGATTGACATTTTTTATGGAAGAATCTTGGGAAATCATAGCCACCAAACGGGGGGTTTAGTGTTCTTAATGTTTTTCCGGATGAAAATAAATCATAGAAATCTGATAGTGTTTCCTTTGACTCCGCTATAGGCCTGCCGTTATAAATTGATTTACCTTCGCATAATATATCCAGCTGATTTACATCAGTATTAAAGCTGACACGGAAACGATCAAGCTTGTACTCTTTAAACGTTTGGTAGATAGCTGGGTGAAAGGCCTTAAAGAAATTCAAATTATTTACTTTTCGTGATTGTGCAATTTTTAGCTGATCAACGGCAGTGTCTCTGACTTCTTTTGTTAATTCCATAGTTGATATGTCATCTAGTTGATAATGACTTTAAATAAAGCATTTTTCGCGCCACTAGGTTAAAAACCTTTAACCTATAATATTATGGAATAACCGTGCGGCTCTTATACTTAAATAATTCATTAAGTTATTTAGGTTCTCCTCTCATTGGCCGTTACAAAAGGTGAACGATTAAAACGCCTTATATAGGAAGTCCTGCCAGATGGCAGAAAAGGAGACATACTATGCCCCAGATTATTAATACCAATATTGCGTCTTTAACGGCGCAAAGAAACTTGAATAAGTCCCAATCGGCCAACCAACAGGCATTGGAGCGCCTATCTTCAGGTCTGCGTATTAACAGTGCTAAGGATGATGCCGCGGGTTTGGCAATTTCTACACGTTTTAATTCTCAAATCAGGGGCCTAAATGTTGCCATCCGTAATGCCGGGGATGGTATCTCTCTGGCGCAAACGGCCGAGGGTGCTCTGGGTACCATGAATGATAACCTGCAGAGGATACGCGAGTTGGCAGTGCAGTCCGCCAACGCCACCAACTCAGATGTTGACCGTGAGGCACTGCAGTCCGAGGTTGATCAACTGTTAGCCGAAGTAACGCGTACCGCCGAAGAAACCGACTTTAACGGCCGTAAATTACTGGATGGCTCCTTCAATGCCTCCTTCCAAATTGGCGCTAATGCGGGCCAGACAGTGGACGTTTCCATTGCTGAGCTGACTGCAGAAAAATTAGGTGCTGGTCAGGAGGCGGGTATATCCGCGCTGGGAACAGACTCGGCTATAGCAAATGGTGACTTGGTCATAAACGGTGAGGGTATTCGTGCCTCTTCTGCCACAGATGATACGGCTTCTACTTCGGGTGCTGATCGCTCAGCCATTGCCAAGGCTGCCGCCATAAACGAGGATAGTGATTCAACAGGCGTTGCTGCCGACGTAAATGTAAACGTTGCAGCGGGTACTGCCCAAACAGCAACAGCGACAGATGGCTCAATCACATTAAATGGCGTTTCAATCGACCTAGCCACCGGGGGGGTAGATACTGCTTCAGATCGGGCGGCAGTAATCCAGGCTATTAATGCTGTATCGGATCAAACAGGGATAACAGCTGAAGATTCGGGTAATGATGACTCTGGTATTGCATTATCTGCGGCAGATGGTCGTAATATAGAATTAAGATATGATAAATTTGATGCCAGTGGTCAAGAATATGCTAGCCAGGTAACGGCTGCAGCAACCGGTCTCGCAGAAGGTGGCTCGGGGTCAGCGTCAGGGGCCACGGCTACATCAGCGACAATTCAAGGGACGGCGAGTGTTACAGACTTTGGTACTTTAGCTGGTACATTTGATATCGCGATTGATGGCGAAGAATCCATTACTGTTACTCTAGCGGGTACAGGCAGTACTCTAGAAGATATGGTTGATTCGATTCAAAGCTCAATCGACACAGCTATTACAGCTAATGGCTTGGCAGCGGCAGTGACCGTTGCGAGTAATAATGGAGTAATTACCATAACATCAGACTCCACTGGGCCTGATTCATCTTTAGTAGTAGATACTATTATTGTTAGTGCTGGTGCCGGTGATGTCGATATGGCCACAGTCCTCGGGTTTGGTACAGGTGCAACAGCATTCATGTCCGCTGGTGATTACGACACAATTTACCTAGCAGATACGGGTGATGATGGTATAGGTAATACTCAAGCAGTTCATGTGGGTGCCACCGGATTATTAACCAACGACGGAACAGGTGCTAAGACGGCTTCCACTCTTGCTAGCTTAACTGCAGCTGACCTAGATTTTACTATTCAAGTGGATGGTGGAAATGCAGTTGCCGTCGCTATGACCATTATCGCTAACATGTTTACGACAGTGTCCGATGTAACCAATTATGCAGCGGTTCTTGAGACAACTATTAATGCGGCGCTTGTTGCGGATGGGCAAGCAGGTACGGTAACAGTGGGCGTAGATGACGGTTTTCGTTTAACGATCACGTCAGATACCGTGGGTTCAGCCTCTCAGATTCAAATTGCTGGCACGGATAACCAAGCAAAACTCGCTGGATTTTTTGATACAACAGCAGGTGCACTGCCTAATGATGGAGCAGAGGGTACTAACGGTGTTGAAAATGCTTCGGAAACATACGAAGGCTCGATCACATTACGCTCTATAAATGGCGATGATATAACTGTCACAGCGGGTAGTGGCTCATTAGCGGCTTCTGGGCTTCAGGCCGGTGACTATAACTCAGGTCAGGCCTATGCTGCGAGCGAGTCACAATCTATATCTGGAGCGATAGCTACTTCAGGAACCGTTGTCGGTCAAAGATCATCAACGGGTGGTCTAGACGATGCGATGCTGGCTGCCATAGCCACTCTCACTACCTCCTTTACAATTGAGGTTGATGGTGGCGATGCAGTAGCCATTGCTTATACGCAAACAGTGGCATCAGCAACAGAGTTAGATAGTGTTGATAATTTCTTAGCCGGCTTAACAGCAGAAATTAATGCCGCTCTGGTGGCGGATGGCCAAGACGGGTCAGTCACGATATCACTCAACTCTGATAATCAAATGGTAATGTCCTCTAATACCAAGGGGACAAGCTCTTCAATTGAGATTACTGCGCTTGTAACTACAGCGGCAAGCCCAGGAGGCGCGATCGATGTATTAGGCCTTAAAGAATTCCTGATTGGCACGGGTGAGTCAGGCGCAACTGCTTCGCAGGCAACCCTAACAGGTGTTGGGCTGACTTTGGCAGACAACTCTGGCGGTGTGGGCACAGCGTTTAGTACCGCCTTGCTGGCAGGGGCAGGTGTTATTGCTGCTGAAACCATTCGGGTAAGTATTGATGGTGGGGAAACCATTGATGTGGACATTGCTCTGACGACAGTGGGTGATGCAACGGCTGCCCTGGCATATATAGAAACAGCTATTAACGATGCATTAACGGACGCAGGTCAATCCTCATCAGTGTCTTTAGCGACGAATGTAGATGGCCGTGTCACTATTACATCCGCTTTGTCGGGTTCAGGCTCAAGTGTTGAAATCGTTAATGGGAACGTAGCAACGGCCACTAGCTTTAGTCGATATGCAGGATTAACTGATTATGCTAAATCAGATGTGGCAGTGGATACTGTTACCGCACCTGATGGCTTGGATTCTGGCGATTTAATCTTAAATGGCGTTGCAATCGAGACTGCAAAAGCCTCTGATGATACCGCGTCTAATAGTACCGCTCTGTCCAGCAGTAAACAGGCCAGCGGTATTGCTACTGCAGCAGCTATCAATAACGTATCAGACCAAACGGGCATAACTGCCACAGTGAACGCAACACAACTGTCTGGCGGAACTCAGGTTGCTACGGCAACGTCAGATACTCCGCAAACAGGTTCCATACTTATCAATGGCGTCGAAACGTCAACGATAACGACTAATGGCTCTAATAGTGGGGCAGACGATCGGTCAGCTGCCATAGCAGCTATCAATGCTATCACCGGGCAAACCGGGGTTACAGCGATAGATGATGGTCAAGGTATTACCCTTGAAGCGGCTGATGGTCGAAATATCAGTGTGGTTATTAATAATAATGAGAAAGCCGCTAATGAATCCAGTGGCTCTTTTGATGCGCTTACGGGTGCCGCCATTGGACTGAATGTGGCTGAAGCCGATATTGATGGAGGGGCTACTTTTGCGGCAACAGCAGAAACAACTTACAGCTCAGTCACACTAGATGGTCCGGGTACAATTGATGTTCAAGCAGGTTCCAATGGGGCTGCCGCCCTAGAGGGTCTGGGCTTTAGGGTGGGTGAATATGGTTCGACGGAGTCGGGTACACGATTATCTGACCTAGATATTACCACCGTGGAAGGCGCAGCGGCCGCCATCAAGGCACTGGACAACGCGATCGGTTCGGTGGCCAGTCAAAGGGCTAACTTGGGTGCGATTCAAAACCGACTGGATTCCACAGTGAATAATCTGTCGATCACTTCCAATAACCTATCGGCTGCGAACTCGCGAATTCAGGATGCTGATTTCGCGGCAGAAACGGCGGAACTTTCAAGAACCCAGGTATTGCAACAAGCGGGTATCTCCATCTTGGCGCAAGCCAATGCGGGACCTCAGCAAGTGTTGTCATTACTCGGATAAGCTAGTTGATCGAGCCTCGTGAGAGGCTCAGTTCTATGAAGTTTTTAGATAATAGCTTAGAAGAGGTGAAATATGAGTGATATCAAAGCAGATATGGGTAGGGGTGATCCCTCGCTACGCAATCCGCTAACCACCGCACCTCAGCCAATAAAGAGTGTGCAAGGTAATGAAAACAAGATGGCCAGCAGCGGCAATAAATTGCCGGAAGAAACTGTCATTAAGGTGGCAGAGCCAGCGGATAAAGAAGCCGTGGAGCAGGCCGTATCCAAGTTAAATGAGTATGTGCAGAGTACCGCCAGAACACTTAACTTTCAGGTGGATGACGATAGCGGCAAGACCGTGATTAAAGTCTACGATAGGGATTCGGAGCAATTAATCAGGCAGATTCCCAATGAGTTAGTGTTGGAATTGGCCCGCAAGTTAAACGAGGAGGAGCCATCGTTATTGTTTGAAGCTCAAGTGTAAAAGTGGTGCTCTACACTCCAGTGTGAAGAGCATCATGCTAAAAATTCTGGGGTTATTCGTGCTTAGTCTAATTCCAAATTAAATAAAAACCCCATTACGGCCGTTAAAGGAAGTAATGGGGTTTTTATTTAGTACCAGAGAGGAGATTACAGTGGCAAGGTAAAGGCAATAGGTTATACCGACACTATTGGTTGGCGTTGCCTGGTCTTACGTAAATAATTGATGACATGAGAGGCTGATTCTTGTTCATTATTTATGGACGTGTTTACGGTGATTGCTGGGTCAGTTGGTGGCTTGTATGGTGAGCTTATGCCGATAAAATTCTTAATTCTCCCTAGTCTGGCTAACTTGTAAAGCCCCTTTGTATCTCGTTGTTCACAGACTCTCAGGTCGCACTCACAATACGCTTCAATGTAATTATCATGGCCAATAATGTCTTTGACCATTAATCGGTCGGAGGTGTAAGGTGAAATAACAGGGCAGATCACCGTGACTCCTGCACTATTAAGCACCTTCGCCATTTCTGCAATTCTACGTACGTTCTCACGCCTGTCATTGGCGCTAAACCCCAAGTTCGAACAAAGTCCGTGCCTTATGTTATCGCCATCTAAAACAATTTCACTAATGTTATTGTCATGTAGCTCTCTACTAACCAGCTGCGCGATGGTGGATTTACCGGAACCGGACAAGCCTGTCATCCATATAGTGGCGGGACTGTGATTAAGCTTTAAGGTTCGCTCCGAAGAGGAAACGCTTTCTGGATGCCAGGTAATAATTTTATTCATTTTCAGGTTACCCCAAAATAATATTGTTATCTAAATCACTTAATTATATTAGTTGGTTAAAGTTTTAGTGTGATTATTAGTAAGGCAAGATGTGTACCTAATAATACACCTGTGTTTTCGTTGTGGCATATTTTTATTAGAATCAATAAAAATTAATTATGTTCGGTGTTCTCATGAAATTAGAGTGAGTGAGGGTAATACAGCTTGAAAATGTCTTTTAAATGGTGCTTTACTTCTGTCTTCATCGCGTCTGTTAAGTAATCCATATTTTTTTTGTCTCTATTTTTATCAATTTTTTTACCCACATATTTAGGATAAGCACCTGGGTCAAGGTTGTCGCTTAAGCATGTTTTTTGGATGCCTAAAAAATCATACAAACTATTTAGTACCTTGTCAGGCTGCTCAATAATATCCTCATAGCGTACGGTTATTGACCTGCCATCATCTTCTATCATGCTGTTTATGTTTCTTTTATAGTAATCGCAGTGGCCTTTAATTGGGACATTAAATCTTTCATGGCGCGAGCCCACATAACCTAACGGATTGCGAATTATATTTATAAATTTTGCATTGGGGTATAAGCGTCTTAAGAATGTAGATTGGAGTATGTGTGAAGGGGTTTTCTCTCCATGTAGTCTTCCGGTTATTTTCTCTCCTTGAATTATGCTGTTGATGCAATAATTTATAATGCTCTTAAATGGTAGTTCTGATTTGTGGACATGATTTAATGCAGTTTGAAAATCGATGTGATGTAAGTATTTAAGGCCCGTTCCACGGTCTTTTCTTGGGTCGGGAATAAAAAAATCGATGGCATGAAAGCGTATTAAGCATGTAAAGAAACAACTCATAAGAAGAGTGTCTTCTTTGGATGAAAAATTGACGGGTTTGTTCATAATTACATCTGCATAACTCTCTGTCAGGTTGTTAAAGTCTGAAAAGCTAAGATTTCCCTTGAAATTTTTATTTGAAATTTGTTCAAGCCATATAAGTGTTCGTTTTAACTCAGTGAAAACACTTGTATCCTGAGCAATGGCTAGATCTGGGTGATTGTTTAGAAGAACCGTTAATAAAGATGTTCCACTTCTTGGTGGGCCTGATATAAAGAAATCAGGATCCCGGAAAAGGTCTTGTGTTATCTTTTTTTTATTTACATCTGTGTTATCTGTTTGGTAGTTCGTTGTATGTATTTTACTTTCAGCTAAATAATTTTTGTTTGGTTCTTTAGTTTTTTTGTTGGTGGTTGCCGTAGGTGATTTCAGAAATCCTTTAATCTTTATTAGACATTCTTTCGGGGATTCATATAGTTGGCTACAGTGAATGGTCAGAGTATTTGTTGAAAGTTGATCCTGTTGAATGATAGATGATTTATTAACATTGCTTGTGGCGCCATTTTTAAGGTCGAAAACTAACTTTATAAATTTTGATTGATTGTAAATGCCAGATAAAAAACCAATTTCTTCAACGGAAGACAGAATTGGTATGCCGTTTTTAAGTGACTTACTTGGTATTTCGCAGGCTAACATGGCATTTAAAAAATTTTTTAAAGTCAATTTTTTGTGTCTTGAATCTCTTAAAAAATTAAAATATACGTGTTGTTGTAGATGATTGTCTTTCTGAGGGCTGCTGGTCGCGTTGTCCATGAAGTAGCGGCTGCCTAACATTCCAAAGATGGCAAGGTGGGCTCCAGCTTCAATGTCAAATTCTTCTTCGCTTACTTTAAGTCCTTCTCCATTTGTTAATATGAAATTTGGATGTGTTAAAGTAGAAAATTCATTTTTTGAAATATTCGATAAAGTAAGTACGGTGTCTTTATATAAGGCAAATATTTTGTTGATGTTGGTGATGGAAATATCTTCGTTGCTGTTTAATAAGCTGGTAATTAACAGTAAAGATACCTCGTTTTCGCAAACAATGAAGAAATCGGGTTCGTAATCGTAATGACTTTCTATTGTTGCTGCCTTCATTTATTTTTGGCCTAAATTAATTGACTGGTATTGGAGTAAGTACTACTCATGGCTAAGTAAAAGAATGACGACTCAATGCATAAAAACCAGGAGGTGAATCAATTACTTATTTTTATTCAAGGCAAATTCTGTGCCGTAAGCTAGGTGATTAATTAAAATATATCGAGCATAAACTAAGCTAAATTTTTATTAACGGTGCTACACAGACTTCAATGTGGCGGCAGCAGAGAGATATATATTCGGCTACAGCTCAGACTTTCTATGATTCAGCGACATTCGCTTGGCCAGGGTAAAAAAGGATTTGAGTCTGGCCGTAACTGGGTTGTTGCACTAGTGGCATCAGCTTTAAAGGCGGGTTGCTGCTTAAAAAGTTCAGGCGACAGACAGTAGCGGCAAATAACTGCCGGATTAAAATGTCGTTAAGGGGCTAAAGCAAATGGTTGCACAAGTCGTGAAGAGTACCGTATTCAGGTTGAATGAGTGTGTGCAGAACATCACCAGGACCCTCAGCTCTCAGGGTGTGAAGAGCGTCACACTAAAAAAACTGGGGTTATTCGTGTTTAGTCTAATTCTAAATTAAAGCAAACTCCATTACGGCCGTTATAAGAAAGTAATGGGAGTTTTTATTTACAGGGATGTAATGTATCCCGCGGTGCCAGGATGGCAAGGAGAGGGAATTCTCAGAGCGTATTAATCCCTCGATGCCAGGATGACGTGCAGGGGTGTACTAATATCACGATCGCAAGGATGCGCAGAGTGTGGGTCTGGAGAGAGAATTTTCAGGGAAGGTATTGATCGGAATTTTTATGTTAGCTGTGATGTTTTTTAACATGGATATGGATTCGTAGTTTAAGTGTGATGTCCTTTAACCCAGGGTAAGGCTTTTCATAAATGTAAGGGTCATCACAACTATCATAAAATTAACTAGAAAAAGGCACTGCAATTGCATTCATTGTTTATTGCTAGCTCAAACAAGCGGAGGCACTCATGGCCAGCATTCAAACATTAGGGTTAGGTTCTAGTGTACTCACCAGTGAGTTGGTAGAGCAAATTATCGCAGCGGACCGTGCCGGCTCCGAGAGTCTGATTAATTCACGTAAAGAAATTACCGAGGCAAAAATCTCTGCCTTTGGTGATATCAGCAGCAAGTTATCGATCTTTCAATCGGCCATCGAGGACCTCTCCGATGACGATATCATTAGCTCGACTCTTTCCAGTTCCAGCGATGAGACAATTTTAACCGCTTCTGCCACCAGCTCGGCGGTGCCAGGCACATACTCGGTTGAAGTGCAGGCCATGGCTCAGGCCCACTCCCTGGCCAGTGCCAGTTTTGCCGACTCCACCACTGAAGTGACGGCCACGGGTGGTGTACTGGAATTTAAATTTGGTACGACTACCTATGACGGTAGTGATGACTACGATACTTTTACCGAGAATGCCGATAAACCGGGTACGACAGTTACCATAGGGGCCAATTCATCGCTTTCTGATATACGCGATGCTATCAATACCGCCGACTTCGGGGTTACGGCGGCCATTGTATTTGATGGTAGTGGTTATAAGTTGAGTTTGGTGAGTGATGATTCGGGCCTGGATAACAGCATGGAGATTACCGCGCTGGATTCGTCAGGAGGTGCGGAGTCCAGTGATGGCTTGGAAGGGATAGCGTATAATGCGTCACAAGCAACCGCTTCTAATTTAAGTGAATCGCAAACTGCCCAGGATGCGGTAATAACCTTCAATGGCTTGTCGGTGACCCGCGAATCCAATGCGATTAGTGATCTGATCACCGGCACCACTCTAAACTTACAGTCGGCCAACGTAGGGCAAACCGTGACCGTGACCGTGGGCGCCGATCTCACCACCTTTGCCGACAAGATTGATGAAATGGTGGTCGCCTACAATGACCTAAAAGAGAGTGTCGACTTTTATACTGACTATGATGCCACCAAGGATGAAGCCGGTATATTAACCGGTGACATTACCATTCGTACCCTGATGGTGGGGGTGAATAACCTGTTAGCCAGCTCGGTATCGGGTATTACCGGTAAAGAGTTTGGGTCGTTTGCAGAGTTAGGGATAGAGCGGGATCAAAATAGTGATTTTGCATTAAAATTTAATGTCACCGATTTTTTAGCGGCCATGGAGGAAGATCGCGATACGGTTATCGATATATTTGGGGTGAGTGGTACCACCAGTGACTCGTTAATTCAGTTCAGTAATGACTCCATTAATACCAAGGCTGGTGAATTCGACATTAATATTACCACGGTGGCCTCTAAAGGGATTTTTGAGGGGGCCACCATCTCTGCTTTGGATTTTTCATCTGCAGTCATCATCAATAATGCCAACGATGACTACACCATCAATGTGGACGGTACCTCGGGCACCTTTAGTCTCACCCAGGCCAGTTATACCACAGGGGTTTCCCTGGCGGCAGATATCCAGTCGCAAATTAATGCCACCAGCAGCTTGTCTGATGTGGGGGCAAAGGTGACTGTGAGTTATGACTCTACTAATAATCGTTTTGATATTTCTTCCAATAAATATGGCTCTAGTTCCGAGGTGTCGTTTACCTCTGTGGATACCAATTCGGCAAACTCCTTAGGGTTAAATGAATTGGCAGTCGGCACCTTTGATGGTTCTAATTTAACCGCGTTAAGCTCGGCTTATCTGGTGGGGTTAGGCTCATCAACTACCCCGTCTACCACCTCAGTGGCGTCTGACGATGGTATCGACTTCAGCCTGACTAATGCGACTTTTTCGCTGGAGATCGACGGTGGCGGGGCGGTGGCGGTGACGGTGGATGAAGATGCGGCGAGCAGTGATTTAAATGGTGATAGCGTCTTTGGAGATCGTTTGGATATATTACAAGCCATTCAAACTGCCATCGATGCCACCGCATTAAGTGGTGACGTGACCGCCTCTTTTGATAATAACAATAAATTGTTATTTACCACCACGGCGGTGGGTTCGGCCAAGACCATTGAGATTACTGCGGTGGGGGCAACTTCATCGGATACCTTGTTGGGTCTGGATGCCAGCGATGGTGTGCAAACTAATGGGAGGGATGCTGGACTGACGGTAGCGGCCAGTGATATTACCTTTGATTTGACCCTGGATGGTGTGGCGACGTCCACCACCATAGAGATGACGGCGGGCACTTACACCACAGGGAATGATATTGCTACCGCCCTGGAAACTGACATAAATACTTACCTGGCGGCAGATGCCAACTTTACCGGTTTGGTGGTGGGGGCCTCAAGTGACGTGGGCTCGCGGGACATTTCCACCAATATCGATTTTTCTACCCTCAACAGTGGCTTTACCTTGAATGTAAACGGTACCTCTAATGAAATCATTGTTAATACCGATTCGGGCGATAACATCGTAGATGTTCAAACGGCGCTGGATGCGGCCTTTGGGGGCGGGGTGGTCACGGCCTCCTTGTCTGGCACCGGCTTATTATTCACCACAGATACGACAGGCCATACCGAATACTTGCAGGTCTCCAGCGATGGCCGGGGTGCGCAAACTACGGCGGCATCGGCCATTACTACCGGCATAGACTTTAGTGGTGCTAACAACGCCACCTTCGATATGACGGTGGATGGTGTCACCATGAGTGTGGATGTGAATACTGATGCCAGTTCCGGAGATGGTGACGATACCATTACTGCGATTCAGACCGCCATCGATACCGCACTGGAGGCTTCTGGCCAGTTTACGTCAGGTGATGTGGTGGTCACGCGCGATGGCAGTGATCAATTAATATTGGAGACGGCTGCCAAGAGTGGTGTGAAAACCGCCAATACATTTGGTTCCAGTGCCTCAATTCAAATATCGAATATAGCGGGCACCACCACGGCTAATCTGGGCTTGGTGGCAGAAACTCAGACCAATGGCTATGACGCCTTCGGCATTGGTGACGATGTGGAATATGGTTATGACATCACCGCCACAGTGGATTTTGTCAATGACTCAGACAATGGCACTGGACAGTTAGAAATTACCATAGGGGGGCAAGCGACTACTTTGGAGTTTACTAGCACGAGTGATTCGGCCATTTCTTCTTTGGGCATTCATGTACCCGATGGCTCGGAAACCACTGCCGAAACTGGGAGTGATGTGGCCGGTACTATTAATGGCGTCACCGCCAGTGGTAGTGGGCAATATTTAACAGCACAAAACGGTAATACCGATGCCTCCAATGGTTATTTTATTGCCAACCAGTCATCCATTATCAGTGCATCTGTGGTGGTCGATAGCACCAACGAAACATTTACCATAAACCTTAATGGGGTCGAAGCGGAAGTCACCGTGGCTCAGGGTACATATGCTACCGGTGCCGCGTTAGCTACGGCCATAGAAACGGCCGTGAACGGCACCAGTGCTTTTTCCAGTTTGAGTTATGGCATAAAAGCCGAATACACCAGTGATACGGAATCGGCTTTATATGGAAAAATTGGACTGATATCAAATATTACCGGGGATGATTCCAGTGTCACCATGACCACAGTGTCTTCTGACGCGCAATCCGCTTATGGTTTTGAAGTGGGTCAGGCAGATGGCGAAGTGGGCGGTGATGCGGTGGGCTCAGCGGACGATGCCAGCGGGGTGCGTATTAAGGTCATAGGCGGCAGCACAGGTTCGCGTGGTACGGTAAATTACATCTCGGGCTTGGCCGATCAAATTAATGATTTACTGGAATTGTATCTTAACGGAAGCGCAGGTTCATTGGGATTGCAGCTGAATGGTCTTAATGATGACCTAGATGAATTAGCTGAAGAGCAATCCGACCTGGATACCCGTATGGTCGCGCAAGAAGCTTTATTAAGGGCTAATTTTTTGGCTGCGGATATTATTATCGCCAGCATTAAAAGCACTGAGACATTCTTAACTCAGCAATTTGAAGCGTTTGCCGCTGCTGGAAAGTAATGGTTGTATTTCTATGTAAGGGTTTGCTTTATCTATTTAGCTCAACTTTATCGAGTAGTTTAATAGTTGAGTCAATTGAGTTTTGTTAGATTTTAATACAGGAAAACTACTACCTATGATAATTGAAGTGAAAAATTATCATAGGTAGTAGTTTGTTTTTTGCCAATACCCAGCTTTATTTCGCTATATCTATTTTATTATTTTAGGCTCAGTTTGGGTTTGTACTGACAATAAAATTGGAACATCGTAGGAAATGTATTTGGGTTTTTTTCTTCGAACTCATCCCACTGTTTAAAGCTTAAAAGATCATGTTTATCTCCATGAAAGGCTTTGAAATCGGCCTTTACTTTATGGGGGAGATTACTGAAACCCAACCATGAAAGTTGGAAGTCATGGCAGAGTTGTCCAATGGATAGCGGGGTGAAGTGCCTTTCATACTCATTAAAAAGCATGTCGATGGTACCACTTAAACTATAAAAATCATCCGCTTGGGTAATGCTTTTCTTGTTGTTAATAATATCGCTTTGCATAATGGCATGGCGTATTATTTTAATTTTTTGTGTGTTTAGAGACAAGTCTTCTTGTTTAAATAACTCCCTTACTTGATTGACGGCTAATCTACTGCGTTCGCTGTAAAGTGATAATTTAATTAATCCATTAGGCTTTAAATTAACTAATAGATTTGAAAGCGCTTTTTTATAGTGTCTGATGTGATGCAATACACCGGAGCATTCAATAATGCTGTATTTGTCAGATAAACGGCCTAGCTTAGTGATGTCTGCCAGTTTGAAATTAATGTTGTTAATATTAAGCTCAACAGATTTTCTCTTGGCATAAGCAAGGCTATTGCGGCTGATATCAATTGCCAATACCTCAACACCGTTGAAATATTTTGCAACATTTAATGCATGTCTTCCTGTGCCGCATCCGGCAATGAGGATATTTAAACCCTCCTCAAATAAATAGCTAGGCAGTGTTGCATTCTTGTATTCGTGACGTAGTGCAACGCCATAATTAATGCTCTTTTTATAGTCTAGAGTTTCCCACCTTGGATATGGGAAATGCTCATACTGAGATTTAATTTTATGCTCTTTTACAGATGGTATTGTCGTAATGTTTTCAAACTCATATTTCTGAGTTGTATATATTCCATCGTGCCATTCTTTTAATTCATAGCTTTCATTTGGCCATGTTTCATTTTTAAAGGTCATAAGCTTTTCAAATTCTGATAATCCAGCCCAGGATTCATACATGCTTAGTAGCAATAAGGCTCCTGATATATCCAGGATTTTACAGCCAAATTGAAGCAGTGATTGGCTAATAATATTTTTAAGAGCTGAAACTATATCAGACTCAGCTTCAGTGTTTGGTAGTAAGTATTCAGTACGTAATCCATAAAAGGCGATGGCCTGGCATAGCTCTATGTGATTTTTTGCCAGTTGTCCCTGTTGAGTGCTATGGCTGAGAAGCTCGTGACGTAAAGCCATGATGAGTTTTTCCAGTGTTTCACTCTTTATGAGGGTGTTGCGCAGTGCGCTTAGCAGCAGGGGACTACTGGCAATGCCGTCAAAATCGGTGGCGCTGCCTTGCTGGCTTAGCTCAAACTTAAATTCCAGTAAGCTGCAAATAAGACTACCCAGTTGGTTCAAGTCAACCTGGTCCCATTGCAAATAGCTTATGAGATCTTGCTCTAATTCCGCATCATAATAATCGGCTTTAATTTGGCTGGCCAATTTCATAATCTGAGATCGAATATGAAGGTCTTGTCCTTGAGTTTTGGCCAGCTCTCGGTACTGTCCAAATGCTTCTATAACATTGCCATCTTGCGCCAAGGTATAAGCGAGGCTGACTTCTGCACGAGTTTCCTTTGGGGCGAATTTAATGGCGTTACGAAAAGACTGCTTGGCATTGTCAAAATCTAACTGCGCCAAAGCAATATGACCTGCACTGTACCAATAACCACCGTTTTCAGGTTCTTGTGCCAATGCATGATAAATAGCTTGCTGAGCAGCCAAGTATTGGTTGCTTTCAAGTTCAATTCGGGCGAGTAAATTCAGACTATCACCATCATCAGGTGCTAACTCTAAAGCCAGAGAAATGTCCAATTTTGCTTGAGTAAGTAAAGCGTTGTTCTTCTTTAATGATTCATTGTTAGATTGAATTAAATGAAAGCCATCATAAGCTTTCTTACGTTGCAATTTGATGGCCTGAATTTTTTTACGGCCAACAACAATTTTCTGCTGTTTGCTTTCTTGCATTTGTATTGCCATAAAACTCTCCTTTAAGCGTTAACTCAGGCTATTTAGCTAGTTATTTAATCAATATAACAGCATGCCTTGTGCCAGTTTTTAAAAGTCTTTTAAATCAATAAGTTAGAGCTAACTTGAATTTATGTAGGCAATAGATTGCCGTTTTTTAGGAGGGGAAGTACGTAATTAGTTTTTGGCAGGGCTAAAGTATTATTAAATTTGGTCGTTAATCTAATAGAAGCAAAAACAACCTTTAGAAGCCCAGCAGGAGATTCGGCATGTACTCAAAAGGTGCCAAGGGATACAGTCAGGTCAGTTTACAAACCGAAGTTATGGAAGCAGACCCTCACAAACTAATTCAACTTTTACTAGAAGGGTCATTAACTCGCTTGTCTTTGGCAAAGAATTTTATTGAGCAAGGTGAGTTTGAGAAAAAAAATGAAAAAATTGGTCAGGTAGTAGAAATTATATGTAGCCTACAGGAAAGTCTGGATCATGAACGTGGTGGACACGGCGACTATTTGAAGCCAATCGCTTAAACGATAACGATATTATTACTGAAGTTATGGGCTTGTTATTGGAAATAAAGACTGGCTGGGAAGGCATTCGTGAAAGTTACGAAGATTTAAAAGGTCAGGGGAAAGTGGTAGAAAGCAATTTAAAAAGCTCTCTTTCTGTATAAAAAAACGAAAGCCCATTTTAATAAAAATTTCGTTTTCAAATTATGAATCTTACTTTATACCCATCAATAACCTGACGTTTATCCGGTTGGGTTATTGCTTGTTTCGGAAAATCAAAAACAGTTAGTTACAAAATAATATAAAAAACTGTTTACAGTTCGCATTTTTTTTGTCAAGAATAAAGCATGGCCCGTAAGAAAGACCAAATTAATAAGATAAAACGTGCCAATTAAGACTAAAAAATAAAAATAACAAACTAAACTCTACTTAACTATATTTTGTTGGTCAATTAAATGGCAAATTGGATGGCACTTGTGCCGTTGCTAAATGGGCTAAGGAAGCATCATGTGGCGAGAGATTAAGGTCTTGTTAGTGGACGATGACGAGCAGCGTAAGCATGACATGCGTGTGTTGCTTGATTTTCTGGGAGAGGGGTCCTATCCAAGTGATACAGGTTCCTGGAAAAAAGTCGCCAATGAGTTAGAAGACCCGCAAGAGATCGTGGCCTTAATTCTGGGTAATTCCCACAAACAATCTTTAAGTGAAATATTAGCCAGCATAAATGAATGGGATAAAGGCATGCCCATTATCTACGTGGGAGATGAAGAGCTTCCCGAAGAAATGTCTGAGGATTTACGCCGCGCTATCATTGGTCATGTGACCATGCCCCCCAGTTACAACAAACTTCTTGATAACCTGCACCGAGCCCAAATTTACCGCGAACATTATGCCCATAATCGGGTTCGTGGTGAGCGCCGTCAGGTGCAATTGTTTCGCTCCTTAGTGGGCACTAGCCGCCAAATTCAATACGTGCGCGAGCTCATGCATCAGGTGGCCAACAAAGATGTCACGGTACTCATTACTGGCGAAAGCGGCACAGGTAAAGAAGTGGTCGCTCGTAACCTGCATTATCACAGTGATCGCCGCGATGGCCC
>MAAA01014037.1_pt1 | contig 32353 bp, 24 predicted proteins | sample 1115971 | NCBI WGS metagenome assembly MAAA01 (sample SAMN04961123, study PRJNA320927) | seawater metagenome | isolation source: sample BD02T6 sea water enriched with oil for 6 days | place: USA:Gulf of Mexico | collected 2013-07-27 | reverse complement strand
TCCAATAAATGGCACTCATTGCAAGTCGATACAGATGGTAAGTGGTCTTTGTATTTGAGTTTTTACAATTCCAAGTTATTAGAGGGGGAAGGGAAAGGAAGAGAGTCCACATTTGATTTAAAACTTCGATTCATTAAATCTAATTACAGTGGTCATAGCGCAGATAAATTAGAAAAGGTGTGGGGTGGGCTTGGAGGTGGGATATTTAATTTGAAACAAATTAATAAGTCAAAATCTATACATTTGGAAAGTAATATAAAGAAAGATGAAGATGTGATGCTTAAGGTTGTGACGAAATATATAGATGCTATTGAAACCTATATGGGCTCATGAGTTTAATTTGTAATCAAAACTAAGAGGCTAGGGATAGATATTAATGAGTGAACTATCAGCTCCCTAAGTGCCTACATCGTTATAACGAAAGCACCTTGGCGCGTATGCGTACCGAATACGTGATCCCACTTACAGAAAAATTAAGCTCTCATATTGTAGAGCTAGAAAACGACAAAGGCGGTAGTGATTCTGCGGCTGGAATAAAAAAACTAAAGAAAGAAATCAAGAATTTACAGAAGCAACAAGTCGAACTGTCAGAATTTGATGGTAAGCTTAAGCACTATTCCGATATGCGTATCCCGCTGGATCTGAATAATGGCGTTAAAATGAATAATGGCAAGTTTGGTGATTTGTTGGCTGAAGTAAAATCGATACATGGGAAGGAAGTTTAATGCGTGAAAATATTGATATATTCAGTGATAAGTTAAAAGTCGTACTCTTGAATGGAGGGTCTATAAATGATATGGGCGATTTATGGACAAAAGAAAATTTTAGCAATCTGCAAATGGCGACTAATGCAAACTTAAAGGTGGGTGATGATAGTTTCATAAATAAAATATCCACTCAAATCCAAGAAGCCAAAGCTACAATTCCAGGTTTATCTGATGAGCAGCAGCAAAGACTACTGCCTTTAATGGCAGAGTTGTTGAGCCTGTATTATGTATTCCCATCAAATATATCTAAGGGGACTAAGAAGGCTGCTCTAAAGGCATTAATTAAAGCGGATAATGATATTGCCAGGTTTCTAAATCTGACGCTTGATCAGTTTGATGTAAGTATTAATGCGTTTAATGATGGAGGCATTGGTAGTGGCGGCATGGGTTTTAATACCAATAAACAGAAAGAGATATTCTTTTTGATTTCTGTTTTTTGTGATTGGTTTTCTAAGGGTGAAGATGAAAGAAGAGAGCACTTATGTTCCGAAGGGGGGGGTAAGTTTCAGAATTTTCTTGATGGTGTAGAACCAGATCGAACGCCTCAGTGTCGTCATGTATTGTTACATTTGTTTTATTCAAATTACTACGAGCCAATCATAAGTGCGGCACAGAAATGGAAGATCTGTCAGGTATTCAAAGAGTTTGTTGAACCTGAGCTATTAGATGCTGAGAATGCCCCAACTAAAGCGGACAATAATCTTGATCAGAGAATTCGAGTAATTAGTAAGCAGCTTGAAGAGATTAGGAATAAGAAAACTAATTTCTATAGCAAAGAATTAGCCTCTTTTTGGGACTCCTCTGCGGAGGGGTTATTTCCCGATTTAGATACCGAACTATTAGAATACAAAAAGCAGGTGGTTTTATACGGGCCACCAGGCACCAGTAAAACCTATACTGCTAAGATTTTGGCGGGAGAGGTTATTCGGTATCGCTTGGCCAAAGAGCTGGGTGCATCTGTATTGAATGATGAAGGACAGGCCAAGCTGAATCAGGCGTTGAATAATAATATTCATAGGCTGCAATTACATCCAGCTTATAGCTATGAAGATTTTATCCGTGGTTTGCAGATTAAAGGCGGAGATACGGTTTATGCCAATGGGTATTTATTGAGGTTGCTTGAAAAAATGAAGCAGGCTCCTGACTTGCCTCATGTATTGATTCTGGATGAAATAAACCGCGTGGATCTTAGCCGTCTATTTGGCGAGTGTTTTAGTGCGTTAGAAAATAGGGGGGAATCAATTGAATTGTTAGGATCGGATGACAATAATGAAGTGAGCCTAAATATTCCCGATAACCTATATATTATTGGTACCATGAATTTAATTGATCATTCAGTTGAGCAATTAGATTTTGCCTTGCGCCGCCGTTTTTTATGGGTAGAGGCATCTTATAATAGCGCTGCCCTGACATCTATATGTCAACAGAAATGGGAGGCCATAAAGTGGCCAAATACCCAATTCACTTGGGAGCGTGTTGAAGGTGATTTTAGTAAGCTAGTAAATGCTGCAGACAACTTAAATCGGACCATTAGAAAAGAAAGTGAGTTGGGCAGAGATTTTGTGTTAGGCCATGTGTTCTTTTTAGACGCGGTACCTTTTTTACAGCAATTTTTACAGTCACGATCCAGTGGTACCTCTAGTTACTTGTTTACCAAAACAGGGCAATGGAGAGACCCTGTTGAAAAGCTTTGGCGGCTATCATTAAAACCTTTATTGCGTGAATACTTGTCTGGTTTAGATAGCCAAGCTCAGAGCGAGATTATGAAGAAGCTACGCGGATCTTTTAAACCTTAATCATGGCTAATTCCCCTTTAAAAGATTGCTCTATCATAAATGTGGCTGCGTTTTCGGCTAAATATTTTGGTGCAGGTAAAAAATCAAAAGTAAAAGCAGATAGCTGGTTGCGAAAATTATCGCGTCATAAGGTGTTAAATGAGCAGCTATTTACCTTGTCGGGTAAAGAAGCTGCCCCTGATCCTATTGTTTATACTGACAGCCACGGTCAGTGGTGGGCAGGGCGATATATTGGTTCGTTAACCTTTGAGGGCGTATCAATTGAGATTCATCCGCGGTTTGGTATGGAGTTTGTTGCTAGAAACATTCCCCTGAGTAACTTCATTCCGGTAGATATTAATTCTAATTTTATGACAGGGCCTAAATTTATTCATTATTTACAGGCTTTGCTGTGGCTAAATTATATAGGCAAGGCTGCTAGGCATGCCCTGCCCACCGTTAAGCAGGTAGATAATCACTCATCTATGGTGGTGAGGGGGCGTATTGATGTTAGGGGGACCATAAGGCATCGAATAAAAGGCCAGCCCAATGTTGCTTCTGTAACGCAATCTAAACAAGTACATAATCCCATAACCACCGCGGTAGTATTGGCATTTCAAGAGATTACCCGTTGGTTTCCTAATAATAATTTAATGCACTGGTTGCCTGATACGATTGCCCTACGTTTGCAGCAAATGATTAGTGTAACGCCTAGGCACAGTGATATCCCAAAGGCACACGATATAAAGCGTATACGGCTAAACTCTGTAACTAAAGCTTACAAGCCGTTAGTAGCTTTAAGCATGGATATTCTAAAAAATAAAGGGCTCCAAGAATCATCCGAGGGCAGTGACAGTAAAAGTTTATTATTGGATGTTGCTGAACTGTGGGAGATATATGTGCTTGATGTGTTGCGTGAAGCAACACCAGATACGTTAGATGTGCTCCACGGTACCTATGAGAGCGAGGCCTATTTATTGAAGAGCTTAAATCGCGGTCGACATTTGGGTAAGTTGTTGCCTGATTATCTGGTACAGAAAAATGATGAAGTAGTGGGTGTGGCAGATGCTAAATATAAACGATTGGGTGATGCCCCATGGATGAGCCCTAAAAGAGATGACCTTTACCAAATGACAGCTTATTTATCTAAGTTCTCATCGGTGTTGAATGGCAGCCTTTTGTATCCTAATTGGAATGAAGATCAGGACGAAAGCGCTGTTGAAAAAGATAACCCTTGGATGTTGGACTCAGGACAGAAAATTAACTTTATTTCTTTGCCTCTCGTGAAAAGTGAAGCGGTAGCGAAAGTAAAAATAATAGGCTTGTTTGAAAGCAAGTTTCAAGTAAACCAACAATATGAAGAAGCAGCATTATGAATATTACACAATTAGCCGAAGGCTTAAATCAAGCATTCTTTGAAGAGAATCCCCGTTTAGTTTTCTGGTTTGACCCCACTAAAGACTTTGACGTTGAGCTTGAGAATCTTAGTCTAGGGATGTCACTGTTGTAAATATGGCGAGTGAGTCTCAGCTGGGCACTAAGCCTGAAACTAGAGCTGGAAGGCACGGTAGGTAAATACTTATTGTACTTTCCGTCTGCAGAGCCAGATGTTAAAAACGATTGGCTACTAGACAAAATCTTTATTCAAGAAGTTTTTATGCCGATAGGGTTTCAATTTTATTCAATGACCTAGGTTTACATCAGCAGTCTATGCGTAAACATTTATCTTTTAGAATTAGTTTTTTGGCAGTAAAGGCCGGTTAGTGGGCCTGAGAGAATGGCTGTCCCCCCGCTTCCAATGACTGGCGATAGACATGGCTATGATTGCTGTGTTGGCGAAATCAGAAGAAATAGATATTAATCACATTCTTTTCGCCCTAGCACGTCAGGCGGCTGATGATGACCTAGGTTTGGAAGCTACGCTTTGTATATTTGACGACATGAAAAAATTCGGATTACAGAAAACCTTTGTTGAGCAGCTGCAGGTAAGTTTTGGTTGCCAGCCTAGCTAGGAAGAACTGTGCGACTGAATGAAAAGAAAGATAAGTACGAAGCGAGCTTTAGTAATCTAGGTATTCGAGATGCTGAAATTTCTGCTGGTATTGTGAAAGAGTACGAGACGCTTGTGGTAAGAGGTGTTTGGTGTATTGCCACCATGAACTATTACCAGTAGATCTTCATGCATGTTTACAGGAGCTTTTTGATTCACGCCTGCATGCACGAAAACATCTTCTTTATCCTCGATGTAAACAGGAAGAAACTTTGATCCAATCAATGTACTTAGCTGGCAATTCATTTACTGAATCCACGTTGAAGGACTTCAATTTGTGGTGACCGCCGTACCTAAGCCAGTGGTAGTTGGCATCATCATCGGTCAAAGCACCAAGCATTAAGGGCATATATGAGGTAAGCCAATTTTATCGATCGTTGGTAGTAATCTAGTTGAAAGTAGACAGTGTACGATGTTATAAGTGAGGGTCAATTTTTTGGACGTGGATTTTCTAGGTAATTGCACGTAGTTTATAATAATATTTAAAGTTTTTCGGAAAAGTATGCCCTTATTGTCAATTAAACATGGATTGTTGGTTCTTTCATCAGAATCGATCGATTATTATCCATCATCTGAAGATCTGTTTAATTATTTCTATAGTAATTCGCCAATTGCAGGTTTTACGACCGATAGTATCGAGCTGTCTTCAGCTTTAACCAGTATCCGTTTTTCTCGTAGACCTGTGACTATAAATTACAAAATTGAAACTGTTGATGCTGAGGTATCAATATGCCCCCTTGTGAAAGGCACAAAGCTAAACCCTGAACAGGTAAATACTACTCTTAAGTATGGTTATTATTTATTGGAAGATAGGATCTATGCTGTATTAAGTGATGAGTTTGACCTTCTAAACGACGTTTCCTCTAAGCAGTCTGTGCGTGAAAAAACGAAGCAAATAGCTGACTTGAGGGCTTCAGCTAAAGTGGATAATCCGGAGTTCAGCTTAACCGAAGCCCTCTGTGGAGAAAGTGGTGAACTATTGGGGGTGGAGCAGTCAGGGACTTTTCAGCACCAGCTATATCCGTATCAAAGACAAGGCGTTGAGTGGCTACTATATTGTTATACCAATGGTTTGGGCACAATATTGGGTGATGATATGGGGCTTGGTAAAACTGCGCAGGTGATCGCACTAATTGCCGAGTGCTATTCAAAGAAGCTGGTTAAAAATGTCGTCATTGTGGTGCCTAATTCGCTTCTTGAAAATTGGCGAAGAGAATTCCAGTTTTTTTGTCCTTCTATAACACCATACACACATTATGGTCCGAAAAGAGTTGGCCTGTCCTCACTCTTAGAAAATTATCTTGTTGTTTTGATGCCGTATACTGTTATGGCGAATGATATAGAGATGCTTGTAGATCTTAATATAGATCTTTTGGTTTTTGATGAGGCTAGTCTGATGAAAAACCCAGATTCAGAAAGAGCGGTATCGGCTTCACGATTAAATTCAAAGGTGAATATCGTGATGACGGGCACACCTGTTGAAAATAGCCTTATGGATCTATGGTCTATCTCAAATATTGCTTGGCCAGGGTATCTCGGTGATAAGGATAGTTTTGCTAGTAGATATATAGACAAAGATATAACCGATACTCTGGATAGGGACCTGTCCGCTTTGGAGGGGGTCGTATCTCAAATAATGATACGAAGGATGAAGGTCGATATTTTAGACGACCTGCCAGAAAAGATTGATATACATCAAGCACTCAAAATGAGGACTAGAGAAGAGAAATCTTATGTCAATATCATTGACCATATACGTGACCACAGTTCTGACGGCGGAAGAGTCCTGATGGAAATAACAAAGTTACAGCAATATACATCGCACCCCGTACTACTGGATGAAGAAGATCGTGATTATTCTGTAAATGAACTTATTTCAAAGAGTGCCAAGTTTGAACGATTAATTGAACTACTTGATGAGATCTCACTAAGAAAAGAGAAGGCCCTTGTATTTGCAAACCATCACAGAATGATAGATCTAATATCAGTGGCTGTAAGTAGTCGGTATAAAAAGAATGCATATTCTATTGATGGACGGATAGATACTGCTGAAAGACATGCAATAATTGACGAATTCTCAAGCGTCTCCGGATTTTCTGTTTTAGTTTTACATCCAAAAACTGCGGGAATGGGTTTGAATATAACAGCTGCGAATCATGTCATTCACTATAGTCGACAGTGGAACCCCGCCTTGGAAGAGCAGGCGACAGCGCGAGCCTTTAGAAATGGTCAAACGAAAGAGGTAAATGCATACTATCTCTATTATTCGGACACAATCGAACAAGTAATTGATGACAGGCTTCGAATGAAAAAGGAACTATCTGAGTCAGTGATCAGTGTTGTTGATGACAAAGAGTCAGAGATGAATTTTTATATTAATAACATATAAGGAATAGCTAGAAATGACAGATGTAATGATTACAGATGATGAAACAAATTTTGATCCATCGCCATCGAGACTTGCTGAAAGCTTACGGGATACAGGTTATTCCCATGAGGCTGCATTCGCAGATATAGTTGATAATTCTATTGCTGCAAATGGAACACGAGTTGATATAGATATCTTTTTGATGCCTGATAATAATCTAAGAGTAGCCATTTATGATAATGGTGATGGGATGGATTTGAGAACGCTGTTAAATGCGATGCGCTATGGTTCTCCTAAGCGTGAGTCACCGAAATCCCTTGGTAAATTTGGAATGGGTTTAAAGACTGCTTCAACTGCATTCTGCAGAAAGTTAACTGTAATTAGCAGGTATGACGGTGAAGTTAACGGTAAAACTTGGGACATCGATGTCATCATAGATAATGACCGTTGGGAACTGATCACTCCTGATCTGGATGATTACATTGAAGATATAGAGAGGCTTGATGAGGTAAATAATGGAGGGGCTGGTACGGTCGTTATTTGGGAGAATATAGATCGACTTATTAGTCAGTCAGGGAGTTCTTATAGAAGGAAGGCACTTGGTAAAGTGGTAACTGAGATGGAGGAGCACTTGAGTGCTGTCTTTGGGAAATTCCTTGATCACTCTAATTCTGATGCGGAAAATATAGAGATATCGGTGAATGGTAAATTACTTGTTGGGTGGGATCCAACAGGCAAGTGGCTGAATTCAAATGAAGAGCCAGACCGTGTAACGATGGTTCCAAAAAATCTTAAGAAAATTGAGGAGGGGAATGGGGGTCTAAATGCGGAAGGATTCACTCTGAATGGCTATATTATCCCGAACAGATCTGAGATGACAGATGAGGAACTAAAGCGTATTAGGTATGGAAATGATAACCAGGGTTTCTATATTTATCGAGAGAATAGGCTTATTGTTTGCGGGGGATGGCCACATCGATTGTATAATAAAGAATCTCATTTAAACCTTCTTCGTGTAGAGCTTAATTTCGATCATAATCTCGATGACTATTTCCAAATTGATATTAGAAAAACGCGTATAATTTTTCCTCTGGCTTTAAGAAAAGAAATTAAAAAGCAGTTAACTCCGCTAAGAAATGAGGCTAACAGAAGATATCGATCAGGGAGAATAAAAAAAGATGTTGAGCCTGGAACGAATCAGGCTCATGAGGACTCTGGTCGTGCAATTAAGAAACATGCTGATGAGAATACTCATGCCACGGTCACCATTACTGATAGTGATACAGGAAAGGTTTCTGTAGAAAATAAATTTGGCTCTATTGATATTAATCACACACAACTTCTGGAAGGGACTGAAGTTGCCATACAGGTTGTGGATAGCCTTGATGACGGTACACTATGGACATATGCAATAGATGAAGAAGGCGCTACCTGTGTCTTGTTAAATAGCAGCCACGTTTTTTATCAAAAATTCTATCTCCAAAATCAAGATAACCCAGTTCTTATTCAGTCTATGGATAGCCTGTTTTGGGCATTGGCTAATGCCGAGCTAGGGACGATATCTGTAAAGGCAAAGAGAAATATTGAAGAGCTACGATTCCTCGTTTCGAAGGATCTAAGGAATCTATCGGAAGAGCTTCCGGATGTCGACTGATTATTGCTCTTCTGTTGAAATGTTGCTAGCACAGGGTCTTGATAGTGATGTGTCAGTTGACCTTCAGTACGAGGAGGGGGTGCGTTTTTCATTTTCACTTGAAAAGGAATATTTAGGACAGCTAGTTCGCTTGGTTGTTAGGGGGTCTGAGGCTCGTGTGGTTTGTTGTCTTGATCTCAGCTCTATACCTAGTGCCGTAATCAAAGGCCGTATTATGAGTTTGTTGGTATATGGCGAGATCACATCTCTAGGTTATATAACTCCATATAGGTTTACCCTATGGCAAGGGGCTAAGGACTTTAGAGCCCTTCCAAAAATGGAAGTGTTATTAAATAGAGAAGGGTTGGTACTTGAATTAAGTAGTCCTCCTTGTGACATTTCAGATCCAAATACTGGCGCAGTTCATTCGATAGATATAGCTAGATCATTTATGGGGTTTCTTCAGGACGTAGTGTTTTGCGAGCATAGCTTAAATAGTGTAGATGGCGATATTGAAGGTGGTGAATGTGAACTTGTTGCTACAAGATACGAGCGCTCAACCCTTAATCGAAAGATGTGTATCGCTCATTTTGGGTGTAAGTGCCAAGTATGTGGTTTGGATTTAATAGAAGTATATGGGGTGGTAGCTGAAGGTTTTATTCATGTTCATCATATTGAAAAACTTGCAGACGGAGGAGAGAAGGTGATCGATCCAATAAAGGATTTGATCCCCGTATGCCCTAATTGTCACGGAATTATGCATCGATCAGATCCACCTTTAAAACCCGAAGAACTTAAAATGGTTCTGATTGCACGAAACGGAGTTGTCTAAGTAATGTCGTATGTTTATGATTGTACAGATTTTAAGAAGTACCTTTTTGGTAATTATAAGAAATTCAGAGTAGAGGGACTTAGTGTCTGGGTAAACAGTATTCCTATACCAGTCGACATCTTTAACCAGTTTTTTGAATCAAGTGAAGACTTTTTCGAGCTCTATCTTAATCATGTAATGGCAGCTATTTTTGTTTCCAACTCCATTGAGAGTGGTAGGTTGGATGGGATTAGTCTGTGTGATTTTCCCGACAAAGATATGGTTGCGAATAACCTTACGGCAATCGAATCAGCTTTTCATGCGGAGCTTAAATCTAGCGCTATACAATATTCTCAGTTTGTAGAGCCGATTTGTGAAGCTCTAGGCTTAGAAACTTATTCAATAAAATCGGGGGCATTGATCGACGCTTTATCTCATAAAGGAAAAAAGTATACTCGGATTTATTGTCCTCACTATATTAAGCAGCGAATAGAAGGCGAGTTCCCAATTGTTCTCAATAGCTTCTCCAGAAGTAATTGGGATATGTTTGGTAATATTATAGCTGACTCCATGGGTATATACCGTATTGGGTTTAGCGATGCTCTTGCAACTGTTTTTAGTCGATTGCTTGATTTTAAGATTAATGAGTGCCCTGGCAATGTTTCTAAGCAGCCCAATATTACTTTGATATCAGAGTCGGATTATTCGAGCCATGAGTCGAAGATGGTGCTAGGAAGAACTATTGATGGTTCCTTGTGGGAGCCTTTTTACGATGGCGTTAGCAAGGTGAAGATAAATTCATCTCATCCTTATTATAAGGAATTGGTTTCTAATGGCTCTGATCAGTCTGGATTCCATGAGCTTGTACTCAAGCTGGCAGAATATGAAGGGCAAGCTGAGAATGATAATAAGCTTAGGATCTTGGAAGGTATGCGTTCTTCCATTTCTAGAGTGCTTTGGCTAGAAAAGGATGCAGTTTAGAATATTCAGTTAATTGAAGAGGCTGCTTTATACGAAAATTGTTTTGTAGTTGATTGCCCTCTGTTTTTAGCTGACGTTAAAAGGGACCAGTATTGTTGCTCCAGTGACTAATTCACGTGAAAGTAAATTTGGACCTATAGTATATTCAATGGACATAGCCTTACGCTATTCGCTGTCTTGAATACCAAAAGCCTTGCTTCAGGTTATTGGTGATAGATAGCTTCCTTGCATTCCTTGGTTTTGTTGGTTGTTCTGTTTTTCTACAGCCTCAAAAAATATTGTAAACCACCCAGGGAATTATTTTTCCGGTTTGGAAGTGTGTTTGTGCTTACTAGAATTTATTGTGGCGTTCACTGAAAATTAAGTCGAATACTGAGTTCAGGATGACTGCATCTGTATGGCAATACATTTGGCTTTTATCGCTATTAAATTTAGGAAGCTTCTTGATCAACGCTAATTCATATTGATGAATCTTTAAATGGCCTTTTTTTTAGATGAAAACAAGGTGATTTAAATAAGTCCGACTTCCATGTGCATAGAAAAAGTAGGGCTTTATTTATATTTCAGGGTATTTTCATAGAGGAATATAATTTAATGCAATATTTGTTAACTATGCCATTTCAATTGACTGATTTTTAAGTTTTATTACTTTACGAATTGGATTTTTAAGCAGATCTGCAACGGCTCCAAATACAGGGACAACTACAGAGTTACCAAATTGACGGTACGCCTGAGTATCAGAAACAGGAATAATGAACTTGTGTAAATATTTTACGTTATTAAAGTGGGGAACATCCCCGCGTGCATTAATCCTCTCGAAGTTTCATTACGAAATATTGTGTGATTTTTATTTTGTTGAGGGGGTAGCAAAAACATGGGGGGAGTTTTTATTGATGTCTAGCAAATCACTTCGAGACTTCATCAAGCCTTTTATAGACTCTAATGAATACAAACCAAAGAATGCTGACCTTCTATTAGACATACGTGATGAAATGTGGATTTTTTATGATGTGGAATTCCCTTTGACGCAATGTTCAGAAGAAACAAGCGTCAAGTATGGAGGCTTAATTCCATCTGAGTTTCACTTAGAAAAAATTATTACAGAGTATGGGGCGACTATCAATATCTATGCAGCAACAAAACAGGTTTCTCTTAAGAGGTTTATGGGTAAGGCGGGCTTGAATTTAAATATTATTGAGGCGCCCTGCCCATACAATATTTTTAATTATAAAACTTAATGACAATATATCTTGTTACTCGAATAACTTATCAGCAAAACAAGGTGCCTTAATAAGGTTGATTTTAAGATGATTATATATTTTCATTGGCAATTTAACTAATTTAAAAACTACACTCGAAGTTTCCCTTACCAAGTAAGGCGGCCCTGTGGTGGAGGGGCTTGTCTTGTTTTGTACGTTTAAGGAAAAAGGCAAGACTTGCCCCTTGCCCGTGTAAGCCCAGTGTTGTTGAGGCAGCTATGTATTTCAGGTGTTAGTAAAATAACTAATGATAACGTTTAGGAAAGAATGTATTCATTATGATATTAATAAAAAATTAACTAAATTTGATTTGACGATAATAGATCGCTTTAGGACTAAGACATCAAAGTAGGCAGTCATTGTGGTTGGGAAAAAGTATATCCAAACACTTGATTCTGAGTTTTGGGATATGAAGCGTGGCGACGCTATAGTTATAGATTTGAACTTTCATGGCCCTAATAATCACCCTGTAATTCATCAGCCTAGTGCCTCAATTGGCAAGCAACCTAAAGATTGACGTATTCAAAGTTGTTCTATTAAGGGTGAAGAGGATGATCCCTCTCGATTCTTAGGCCTTAAGGAGAAAGAATGCTAATTTTTTATTCAATTTAGTTGGCAGCACGGATAGTTACCAAGGTGTAGAGGTGTTTTTATCACCTGAGTTTGAAGATGATTTATTACTAATTGACGAAAATTAATAAGTACGGTAAAAAATCAGTGTCTTCTGACTCAATTAAAATCATTCCGAATGATCTTTCATTAAATGAGGATCATTGCCTTTATAATCTGATTTCAGGCTCGGAAAGGTACTTCTAGTACTGTCCTAGTTGAACCTAGTGTTGATGTTAAGAGTATTAAGACAGTTAAACGAGACGCATTTCAAACTCAAGAGCAGCTGGATAAAAAAATAGTGATGCTTCCAGAATTGGCCTTGCCGGTGAGGCGCTCTTTGATGAATGGTTGGCTACAAAGCCTCTATTCAACAGTAAGGTTGTTCGTGAACATGAGTGGTTAGCTAGTATTAATGCTGTTTCACCATATGACTTTAAAATCGTTTTCGAAGATGGTAGTGAGTTTTACATTGAGCTTAAAACCACAGAGGGTGAATTTAATAATAAATTTTATATATCATCGGGTGAACTTAAAAAAATGATTTCAGAGAGTTTGTCGATTATCGGCTGTATAATTTAAGACGCCGCCAAGCTTTTTTCAGGGTCTGTAGTGATACTAGAACAGATGTATCCCAAATATAAGAAAAATGTAAGTTTGAAAATAACTTGGTTTCAGCGAAAAATTTTATAATAGATCCACTCTATTTTAATTTTTCAAGTGAAATAATTAAAATTACTGAAGCCGATGATTTTCTTATTAGCATTACAGTGATTGGTGGCTAATCACTGTAATGTTAATGAGTGTCAAGCGGTTTCAGTGGACTCTTTTTTAAGCTTTGCGGCTTTGTGAATTCTAGATTTTAGTAGTTCTGCTACAGCACTAAAAACAGGAACCACAACAGAGTTGCCGAACTGGCGGTAAGCTTGGGTATCTGATACGGGAATTACAAAATTTGACTGTCCTGGTTTGTCAAAACCCATTAATCTAGCGCATTCTTTAGGTGTTAAGCGACGGGGTCTGTTTGCCTGGTTAAGCATATCAAAGAAATCTTTTTCACCTTGTTCCATGTCCCAGCCTTGGTCGATAAGAATCTCAGACCCATCTTTGTGATAGCGTGCTGATAACGTTCGAGCAACGGCATTTTCATTGTTAGGGTCTACTAGACCAAATCCAAAACCGTTTCCTTTCGCTTTGTGTTTTTTAGCGTAGCGGTATAGGTAATCCCATAGCTTTGGTGTTAGTGTGTACTTGTCTTTTTGTTCGTTATCAAGTTTATCAAGAAGGTCTGCAAAGGTCGGGCGGTATTCAGGCGTTTTAATTTTCTTAAGTGAGAAGTCTTTTTTAATGGCTAAATCTCTTCTGAAGCCTACCAAAATAATACGCTCGCGGTGTTGAGGTAAAAATTGTTTTCCATCTATTATTTTAGGGTCTTTTGCACCACTTCCTTCAAACTCTATATCTGCCACGTCATAACCAATATCATCAAGTGCTTCGGTAATAACTCTAAAGGTATTACCTTTATCATGGCTTTTTAGGTTCTTAACATTCTCCAAAACAAAAATGGAAGGCTTTTTCGCTTTTATTATTCTACATACATCAAAGAACAATGTTCCTTGGGTTTCATCTTCAAAGCCGTGTGCACGCCCAAGTGAGTTCTTTTTAGATACACCAGCTAAAGAAAATGGCTGACAAGGAAAGCCGGCTAATAACACATCGTGATCAGGTATGGCTTTATTTATATGATTGTATGCTTTTCGTTCTGAAATAGTTTTATCTTCAGAAAGCGTTACCTCACGGATGTCTTCGTTAAATATGTGTTCATTAGGGTCGCTGTAGTGATTGGCCTTATAGGTGCGTACAGCGTATTTATTCCATTCACTGGTGAATACACATTTTCCACCGATTTCATCAAAGCCCTTCCTAATGCCACCAATACCAGCGAATAAGTCGATAAAGCGAAACTTGGGATTGTTATAGTGTTTAGGGCGTTTCGGGAGCTTTCCTAATAGAATGTCGGCTTCTTCCACAGTCAAGCACTTGTCTGATTTACCCTTAAGAATGCGATTTATGGTTTCACGGCACCAGTCATTACCGGTATGAGGATTGAGCAGCCCAGCAATTTGCTTTTGATCATATATCTCAAGCATGGTGGTTAATATTTCTACAGTTTTTGCTTGAGAGTGCATGGTTGAAACTCGCCGGGTCAAATGAGTGAGGAAGGTATCACTCATTTGACCCAGAGTAAAGGTTTGTATGTGCATATATACAGTGCTTTGGCGCCCTAGGGAATTAGGCAATGGGAGTGGTCTATTGAGCTTTTATAAGCATGTTGGGTAAAACGAGTGGGATATTACTATATTAGTTTGCAGCATTATTGAAATATATTTGCTTACCAATTTTTGGGCAGAGGTAAGTAAATGTTCTTGTAGGGTGCTCCTGGTAAGTTATTATGTACGAATATTAAATTTGTAATCGAATGCTTTCTAAATTAGGTGAATAATGAATTTCAGAGAATGGATTTCTGATATATCTTCAAATGAGTGGTTGGTCTTTATCAAGCGACTTTCAGCGAACGACACTGGTGCGAGTAATAGTCATCAAGGTGGAGTGTATTTTCCTAAAACGGTACTGGCAACGGTCTTTCCATCTATTGATAGAAAAGATGTTAAAAACCCTGATACGCATTTTAAGGCATCAGTAGAGTCTGATGACGTTGCAGAACAGACCCTTCGTGTAATTTATTATAATAATCGATTCTCAGAGAACAAAAAAAAAGGACGAAATGAAAAGCGAATCACTTGTTGGAAGGATGGCGTAGTTTATACTCCACTTCAAGATTCTGAAAAAACGGGCGCGATAGCAATATTTGCATTTAATGCTGATACTACTGGCGATTCTGAATATATGCGGTCTTGGGTGTGTCATGATATGGAGGAAGAGGCCTATATTGAAGATCAATTAGGGGAAATTTCTTCACAAGATACATTTTTTGATCATGGGCACTTAGTTTTCGATAGTTTTGCGCGGGGACAGGAGTTAAAAGTTGAAAAGTACCCAGAGGACTGGAGCGATGCATTCCCATCAGGCCTAGAAATAATCCAATATTTATTTGATAAAGCGTTTCACGCTGATCTATCGCCTGATAGCAGAATACTTAAGCGTAGGGAACATGAGTTTAACTTGTTTAAGCTTATCGAAAGACAGCATGCACTTCCTTTAATTCAGGGTGGCTTTGGCGATGTAGAAGAGTTTATTAGGTTAGCAAATTCTATATCGAACAGAAGAAAGTCAAGGTCTGGTAAGTCTCTTGAGTTACATTTAGAAAATATATTCAGAGAACAGCAGCTCTTAAATTTCGAAACGCAGTGCAAAACGGAGGGAAATAAACGGCCTGATTTTCTGTTTCCAGATTGTAATAGCTATCATGATCAGCAGTTTCCTGTATCAAAATTACGAATGCTTGCCGTTAAGACGACAGTTAAAGATCGTTGGCGACAAATTTTAAATGAATCTAAAAGATTGGATACATCCTATTTGTTTACCTTGCAGCAAGGAGTTTCAGAAAATCAATTTTCTGAAATGCAGGAAGAAGGTGTTACGTTAGTCGTTCCATTGGGCTTGCACAGCAGCTATCCAAAGACAGTTCAGCCAAAACTTTTGACTCTTGGTTCATTTATTGAAGATACAAAGAAGCTATATTTTTGCTAGATATTAATGTTGTTTTATTGATTTCTACATTTCACTACGTGCTACCTGTTTTCTTGTGGAAGGAGAATATTGGTAGGGTACTTCCTAAATTCTGGCGATATTGTAAAGATTTTAGTGGGTAGGCTGAAAGGTATTCGTAGGTTTTAAAAATTTATTGAAATAAAGAGTGGGCGAATATCTAATTAGAAATAGGCGGTTGTACCTTATTCTGTATGGCTGCCTATCCTTGGTCGTTTCTAGCGATAATGATAAAAGGTCCCATAGATTTATCTACACTCTGGATTTACCCCCCCCCATCTTACCAAAGCAGGATCTAGATGCTTTTCAAAAAAACTTTCAAAACTCAATACATTATAACTGTTTATATATGGTTCTTTACTTGCTTTTAGGCTTTTCGGCACAACTATATAAATTATATTCAATTCTGCCTGCTTGTTTTTATCTTGACTTACATTTTCATCAATTGTAACCAAAAACAAACTAACCCAATTATTCGCTTCCAAAATTACTTGCTTCCATCTTTCTCGCAAAGTTCTTTTTGCAGTCAGGATAATGCTATCCAAGGGCTTGTTATTATAATGCTCTCGAGAAGGTAAAACGAAATCAGTTGTAATACCGCTGCCCTTCACTTGTGAAGAAAATCGATAAGAGAGCTTTGATAATAGTGATTCAATTGCGAACTCGAAGGCTTTGCCAGCCCTGCTTTTTCTAGATTGGGATATAGAAAGCATAAACTTATTCAAATCGGAAAGCAGGATGCCTCTTCCTGAAGATATCTCAGTGTCAATGATTTTTTGCCCAATTTCATCCTCATGCTTTAAGTATGATTTGTAAATCAAATCTAGAACTTCAATGAAGGTGTCTGAAAAGTTATGCTTCACTTCAATGTTGGTTTTATTTCCCAATATAGAATCCACTGCACTTTCGCATATGTTTTTATTGCTAGGCATTTCTTTTTTAAATTCTTCAAAAAAGTCATATCCATCCTTTGGTACATCAAGAACCTATATTGGCGCTAATTAACCTATAAATAACTACTTGTTCCTAAAGTATAAAACGTTAACAATCATCAGTAACACGAAATGCGAAATCATCTATGCAAAAATCGACTTCCATCGACTTTACAGAGTACTCCAAAAGTGCGTTGAATATCTTAAACTCATCTGTCTCGCTTATATGAGGAATTATAAATCTACTTTTTAATCTGACACGCAAATTATCCTTTATGCTATCCGATGCTGTACTTGAAATTCCCTGGCTTCGTTCCAAAGAGTAATTATTAAGGTAGTCCGGTAAAGACTCACTAAGAATCCGATCAAACTTTTGACCAACCCATTGGCATAGAAGTAAATCATCATCCTCACCTAAATGGGAAGTAACACTCACGTCCTCATCATGCAATAAGTACGTACCTAGGATTTCAGCTCTGTACTGCCTCAACTCCTCTAATTCTAACGTTTCATTTGTCATGTGGTGGTGCCTCACAAAGGGTTATATATCTATATTTCATAGTAATTAGCTTTACCTTTTAAACTTAGATCGATAATTTTGGAAATCAAGATAAATTTAACCTGTGACCCAATGAGTACTGATTGTTGTGTTCTAATGAAAACCAGTATTGCAATACAATGAATTATTCGGTGTTGGTTGACAGACTAAAAGGTGATACGTAACTGCATTCCCAAACTTCAGCTTCGGAATCTCCTATACATGTGTAGCCCGGGTAGGTGGGTGCCTAACATTTTTCAGCAGCATCTAGTGGCGAGGGAGTCAGGCTTTGTTTTGTGCGTTTAAGGCAAAATGCAAAACTTGACTCTCTCCCTTCATATGGGTGGGTGTAGCTCGAGCTATACCAAGTTACCTCTAAGTGCTATTGGGCCTGTTTAATTAGTGACAACTTTCGTGGCCACAGAAGGTGTAAATCGTGGCTGGGACAGTATAAAGTGTAGGAGTTACCATTTTATTTAACTGTGCCAATTACATAATAAATAAACATGCTCCCAATCGTCTACCACCCCAATTACTCCTGCCCCTTCCCAACCGATCATCGCTTCGCCATGAGCAAGTTCGTAGACCTTTACCAACATGTACTGGCGCAGGGTTTATTTGCCCAGGATGAAAACAACTTATTTACGCCCCAAGCGGCCAGCTTGGCCGATCTATCCATCGTGCACGATATGGCCTATCTGCAAAAGCTGTGTGGCAACTAGGTAGACCAGCGTGAATGGCGTCGCGTGGGCCTGCCCTAGAGCCAGTCCCTGGTAGGCCGAACCCTAACCGCCCCCAACGGCACCTTGTTAACCGCGCGCCTAGCATTACAAAAGGGTCTGGCTTGTCACTTGGCCGGTGGCACCCATCATGCCCACCACGATTTTGGCTCGGGTTACTGCATGATCAATGACTTGGCGTACACAGCTGAAGCGCTGTTACAAAGCGGCGAAGCACAACGCATTTTAATTTTTGACCTTGATGTACACTAGGGGGATGGCACCGCCGCCATTTTACAAAACCAGCCCAACGCCTTTACCTGTTCTATTCATTGTGAAAAAAACTTTCCGTTTCGCAAGCAACAAAGTGATTTGGATGTGGGGCTAGACGTGGGCCTGGAAGACGCCGCCTATTTAAAGGTGGTGGCCACCACGCTTAATGACTTGTTAGATACCTTACAGCCCGACTTGGTGTTATACGATGCCGGGGTGGACATTTGGGCGCAGGATGATTTGGGCCGCCTGAATATCATCAGCCAAGGCATGCATGATCGGGACGAGCTGGTATTAACCACCTGCCTTAAACGCCATGTGCCGGTGGCCACGGTAATTGGTGGCGGCTACGATACCAACGCTGCGCGTTTGGCTCGCCGCCATGCGGTGGTGGTTGAGGTAGCAGCGCACTTGTATCATCAGTATTTTTAGCAAGGGGCTCTACATCAGGTTAAGTTAAACCGCCAACCTAGCCCAATCACCCGTTACCCTATCCGCACGACCCCTGTCTCGGTTATTCCTGCCCAGTTGCGCTGTAAGTGCTAGGCATACAATGTGTGAATCTAAATAGTTAAAGCTGGATTCTATAGTCATGGCAATGTCATCTACTTTTTTAAAACCGCTGGATTATCTTAGGGCATTAAAGGTATCCACCCCTAAGCAAACCACTATTCTGGATTGAATAACTTCTATCATGGGCAGGGTAAATTCTTGGGCGGCTTTTAATACTTTGAATCTGACCGGGATAAGGACCATAAGCTTTGGCGTAAAGAAACATTGGCAGTAACGGAACTTTACGCTGCTATCAAAAATACTTTGCAGTCATTGGATCGGCCTGTACTGAGGCCATGGGCGACAGAAGGAGTGTTGACCCATAAGGCTGGAGTGGCATATTCCGAGTCATGTGATGATGAGGAGATTAATGCCCCCTACGATATTATACGCGAGGCGTTAGGGGTGTGTAATTTTCAAATTCCCATAGGTATGATCCAGGATGATAAACCCAGTGATTTAATTTATGCATTACTTTAATGATGGTTCTATATATGAATATCGTGACTTTGGCGGTGAGATAGATTTTGAAATTGAGATTAGGAATATGTCTGATGTTGAATGTTCTAATCTTAGTTTTGATGAGTGTTTATCAAGTTGGCTGATGCATTTATGCGATGCTGCAGGAAGGTAGCGTATATTTGATCCCTTCCTCCTCTATGTAAGTGTAGTGGCGACAGTTACCCGTTTTCAACGGTGTCTGTCAGGTTAGATCTGAGCCACTATATATTAACTTAATGATTAATCAATATCAGAGGTCTACATAATTCTGGGTTAACGAAAGTTCATCTTGGCCAGTATTTTGTCCGACCTTTTTATCTCCCTCTTAATTTGATCAAGTAATGCCTGTCGCTCCCAGCGCGCATCGTCAATGGACTTTTTCCAAGTACTTACCCTAGCAATATTTTTTAATTTATAAGGACTGCCGCGATATGCCAGTATTAAGTGGCCAGATCCAAATGCAATAGGCATCACTTCGGTAGCGGTAATGGCTTTAATAGGGATAAAGGTTTTTTGTCCGTGCCAATTGGTTCTAATTATCTGGTGATTTTCTATATCAAGGTCATAGCTTGTAGAAAACCAATACCAATAAAATACACCATTAACTTGTAATGTGAAAAAAAGCGGCAAACGCATGTTCAATACCAATCCACATGCAGTAATTAAGGAGTACACAGTAAGCAAATGAAAATGGGTAAGCCATTAAGCTTCGTTTTATTCTTGTCAATTACATGTCCTTGTAGTTCATTGATGGGAGGTGCTAAATTACTGAAAATTGATAGAAAGTGGAACACAGGCAGGGTTTCGGTTGGCCATCTCAAAACCAAAATAAGTAATGCTGTATTTAGTTGATTTGACCATGTGGTCAAATCAGCCAATCTCCTGTATAAATAAGTACTTATAAACAAAAGTACCAGACAGGTTCGTTTGTTATTCTAAACCCAATAATAAGTACGAAGTTTAAACAGCATGGAACGCATTTTAGTTACCTGGATAGGCGGGTTAGACATAGATGAAGGCTTACTAGGTAACACCGGTCCAGTGCACGCCACCCTAGAATTCAGTGCATTCACTCAAGCCCACCTGTTGTACAACTACGCTGCAAAAGACAAAGATGCAGCTTCTTATGTAAGTTGGTTAAAAAAGCAGCCTGTAGCCAAAAATACGAAGCTTGAATCTTATTATACCCCCCTAACGACTCCTCAAGACTTTGGTGAGATCTACCAAGCAGCCGATAAATTATTAGTCACTATCCAAAAGACGAACCCCAAAGCAAAAATTACCCTGCAAATCACCCCGGGCACCCCTGCCATGCAAGCGGTATGGATATTATTAGGTAAAACCAAGTTCCAGGTAGAGTTCTTACAAAGCAGCAAAGAACAAGGTATTGAAGAGGTGCATATCCCTTTTGATATCTCTGCCGAGCTGCAAACCAGTCAAAAACTAAAAGACTTGGCGCTGGCCAGCGTACCTACCCACGCCGCCTTCGAAAACATCATCACCCAAAATGATGCCATGCTACGGCTTAAGCAGCGCGCAAGCGTATTAGCCCAGCATGACGTGCCTGTGCTTATCTATGGGCAGTCGGGTACAGGTAAAGAGTTATTCGCCACCGCCATTCATAACGCCAGCAAGCGTGCCAATGGCCCGCTGCAGGTGGTGAACTGTGGTGCTATTCCCAGCGAATTAATAGACAGTAACCTGTTTGGCCACAAAAAAGGTTCATTTACCGGTGCAACAACCGATAAGGCGGGAGTATTCGAAGCTGCGCATAAGGGCACGTTATTTCTAGATGAGTTTGGTGAACTCTCCTTAGATGCTCAAGTACGCTTACTGCGGGTATTGCAAGAAGGCAAAATAACCCCGGTAGGGTCTACCAAATCAGTCGCTGTAGATGTGCGAATCATCTGTGCTACCAATAAAGACCTAATGCAGGGCATAGGGGATGGCACCTTCCGTGAGGACTTGTTCTACCGTGTGGCGGTGGGAGTGCTTAACCTCCCACCGCTAAAGTCTCGGTCCGGGGATATATCTTTACTAAGTAAAACCCTGTTAAAACACATACAAGAAGAAACAGGCCTTAAAGATAAGAAACTATCTCCAAAGGCAAATAATCTTATTCTGGAACATGCCTGGCCAGGCAATGTACGTGAACTTCACTCAACTTTATTGCGTGCTGCACTGTGGGCACAAGGTAAGTCAATTAGTGAAAAAGACATGCAAGAAGCTATGTTCACACAGCAGTCATCTGCAAGCGATATAATGTCACACGATTTGTCTAACCCTCTTGATATACAAGGTCTAGTAGACAAGGTAGAAGAGCATTATGTTCGTTTAGCATGGCAAAAAACCGCAGGCCAAAAGAAAAAATCCGCTCAATTATTAGGCTTAAGCAGTTACCAGAATTACAGTAATAGATTAGAAAAATACGGAATAAAATAAAGTTGGCACGCTGATAGCAATAATCCTCGCATCAAACATAAGAGGAGTTATCTGTGGTGACATTAACGGAATGGATAATGGATATGCAGCATTCAAGTAATTTTGAGTTTCTTAAAGAATACGACCCTATTTTCTTTAAACTAACGCACAACGCCGAGCGTATATTCGCTATCGATCCTAATGCCTGTGTGGTGAAATTTCGCCAGTTTGGTGAGGCCCTAGCAAAAGACATAGCCGCAAGAGCGGGTATTCGTGTTGAGAAACAAGACAAGCAAACCGACTTATTGCGTAAAATGCGCAATCAACTTGACCTTGACCGAGAGGTCATGGATCTTTTTCACGACCTTCGTATTTCAGGCAACACAGCCACACACGAATTTGAAACTAAATTTGGCCAAGCTATGGATGGACTGCGCTCTGCTCGTACACTAGCTATATGGTTTCACCGTACCTTTGGAAAAAGCGGTGATAAATTCAAACCGGGCGCGTTTAAGTTACCAGAAGATCCCGCTAAAAATTTACGTAAATTGCAAAGCGAAATTGCCAAGTTAAAAACACAGCTTGAATCAACAGAGCAATCTCTAGACGATAACGCTCAAATGAACGGGTTAATCTCTCAGGTTAATCAAGAAAAACAAGACCTTGAAGAGCAAGCTAGCGCCGCCAAAGTCCAGCTTGAAAAGCAGCTTAGTGCAGCCCAAGACGACGCGCAAACGTATGAAGAGCTTCTAAGCCTTCAAGATAAAGAGCTTGAAAAAACCAAAAAAGAGTACGTCAAAAAATTCGCAGCCCTAAAAGCAGAAACCGAAGCCACCATAAAAGACCTTGCCGCCTTAAAGACCATTAAAAAGGCAACACGCAAAGCCTCGGCAAAAATAGACTTATCAGAAGAAGAAACCCGCGTACATATTGACCGCCAACTGCGAGATGCAGGCTGGCAAGTCGATAGCAGTGTATTCAAACACAGCAATGGCACTCGCCCACAAAAAGGCAAAAATATCGCCATTGCAGAATGGCCTACTAAAGGCGTGAAACGCACCAAACCAGCTGACTATGTATTGTTTGTGGGCATGACCCCAGTGGGCATTATTGAAGCCAAAAAACAAATTATCGAAGTGGCCAGTCACCTAAGCCAAGCCAACCGTTATGCGCTTAACTTTTTAGACGATCCCGAATTTATCCCAGCATGGGAACTTGAAGGTCTAGGTGACGCTTGGAAGCCAGACGAAAAAAACAGTTATCAAGTGCCCTTCATCTTTGCCGCCAACGGCCGCCCCTATGTTAAGCAATTCGAGCAACGCTCAGGCACCTGGTATCGCGATGTGCGTAAGGGCAGTAACTTACCCGAAGCATTACAAGGCTTCCCATCTCCAGCAGGTTTAACCGATAAGCTCACACGCTCTAAAGAAGAGGCTGAAAAAAAATTAGCAAATGAAGGCTTCTCGTATTTAAAGCTGTACGACTTTCAAGAAAAAGCCGTACAGGCCGTAGAGCACGCATTAGCCAGTGGCCAAAAAAGAGCGCTTTTGGCCATGGCAACCGGTACCGGTAAAACCCGTACTATGCTGGGCATGATGTACCGGTTTTTAGAAACCGAGCGCTTTAAGCGCGTATTGTTTTTAGTAGACCGTACATCACTTGGCGACCAAGCCTTTGGCACGTTCCAAGACGTAAAGATCAAAGAAGGTAAATCCCTTACCCAAATCTACAATGTGGCAGAATTAGGTGATCTACGGGCTGCCAAAAGCACACGCTTACATGTAGCCACCGTACAAGCCATGGTAAGCCGCATTGGCAATCTAGATAACCCCATTCCAATCGATGAATACGACTGTATTGTGGTAGATGAAGCCCACCGAGGTTACACCCTAGATAAAGAAATGACCGAAGGCGAAGCAAAAGTACGGGAAGCCTCTCAGTACCTATCGGGCTATCGACGTGTTCTAGAATACTTCGACGCCTTTAAAGTGGGCTTAACCGCCACCCCAGCACTGCACACCACCGAGATTTTTGGTAACCCAGTATTCACTTACTCTTATCGTGAAGCAGTAGCAGAAGATCGCCTAATTGATCACGAGCCACCTCACATAATAGAAACCAAGCTTAATACAGAGGGCATTCACTATAAAAAAGGCGAAACAGTATCGGTCTTAAACAAAGCCACTAATCAAGTTGAAATGGCAGAGCTGCCCGATGAATTAGACCTAGACGTAGATTCATTCAACCGCAGCGTATTATCAGAAGGTTTTAATCAAACCATCGCCGAAGCATTTGCCCAATACGTGGACCCAATGGGGCAAGAAAAATCCATGGTCTTTGCGGTTAATAAATCCCACGCCGCCACGTTAAAAGCCAAGCTCGATAAAGCTTTCAAAGAGGTTTACGGTGAAAGCTATAACAGCGCAGCAGTAGAAGTAATCGTGGGCGATACAGACGAAGTGGGTACCGCGATAAAGCGATATAAAACAGAACGCTTCCCTAGTGTGGCCATTACCGTTGATTTATTAACCACCGGTATTGATGTTCCTGAAATTTGCCACCTGTTATTTGTGCGCCGAGTTAAATCACGCATCTTGTACGAGCAAATGCTAGGTCGTGCCACGCGTTTGTGCCCAGATATAGGTAAAACCGAGTTTCATATTTACGATGCCGTGAATATATATGCAACGCTAGAAGGCGTCTCTAAAATGAAGCCCCTAGTTAAAGACCCCAGCATCACACTAGAGCAGCTTATACATGAGCTAGATGACGATAAAAGCCACACAGCGCCAGGCAGTCAAGAAAACACCAGTCATGCTCATGATGTACTTGATCAAATCAGTCAAAAAATCATGCGGGTAATGCGCAAGGCCACGGTTAAAGCCGATAAAAACCCAGAGCTAAAAGAGCAGTTATTTGAATTGCAGCAGCAATGGGACGTCGAGCCAGACAAACTGCACCAGCACGTAAGGCAATTGGGTCCAGTAAAAGCCCAAGAGTTCTTACAAGAACACAGCCGTTTAGTGGAGCAGCTTGAGCAGGTGAAGTATTTAACCGGCACCACCGACAAGCCCATTATTCATACAGGTGAAGACGAAATACGTGAAATCAGGCAAGGCTATGGTATTCACGAAAAACCTGAGGATTATTTAACCAGTTTTAACGACTTTATTAAGCAGCAAATTAATGAAGTGGCTGCACTGAAGGTTATTTGCACCCAACCTAAAGATATCACCCGTCAAGACCTTAAAGACATCAAGCTTTTGTTAGATAATAACGGCTTCAGCGAAACCAAGCTAAAAACCGCATGGCGCAACAAAACCAGTCATGAAATTGCTGCCAGTATCATAGGTTACATTCGTCAAGCGGCATTGGGTGAAGCCCTTATACCGTTTGAAGGTCGAGTGGCCAACGCCATGAAGCAAATCTACAGTTTGCATACATGGACACCGGTACAGCGCAAAGCGCTCGATAACCTAGCAAGCCAGCTGGTGCACGAAGTAATAATCGATGCCGAGCTAATAAACGACATCTTTTCAGATGTCGGCGGCTATAAAGGTTTAAACAAGCGCTTAGCGAACCAATTAGACACCGTTATCGAAGCCATTAACGATCACTTATGGCCAGCTGCCGCAAACGCGTAGTGGCCAAACAGTAAACAGACATTAGGAAGTAGTCATAAATGACCAATAACAACATCGTACAAAAGCTTTGGAACCTGTGTGACGTTTTACGTGACGACGGCATTAACTACAGCGACTACGTCACCGAGCTGGTATTGCTGTTATTCATCAAGATGGTCGACGAATACACCAAAAACGATATTGAAGTAAAGCACCCGTTACCAGAAGGTTGCCGTTGGAGCGATTTAAAAAACAAAGACGGCCTTATCTTATTAAACGACTACAAGCGTATTTTATTATCCCTATCCACAGGTAAAGATGGCCTAGGTAAAGACGTACACGAAGACAGCCTAATACAAGCCATCTACGCCGATGCGCAAACCCGCCTGCGTGAACCGCGCCACTTAAAACAGCTGGTAGATAATCTTGACGATCTAGACTGGTTCACCATCCTAGAAGATGGCCTAGGGGACTTATATGAGGGCCTATTAGAGAAAAACGCAAACGAAACCAAGTCAGGTGCAGGCCAATACTTTACACCCCGCGCCCTTATCGACAGCATGGTGCGGTGCATTAATCCACAACCGGGCGAAACCATTCAAGACCCCGCAGCCGGTACCGCAGGCTTTTTAATCGCCGCCGATACCTACATGAAAAACCAAACCAATGATTACAATAAATTGGTAGAAGGCAGTAACGCGTTTAAAACCCCAAAAGCGCAAAAAGCATTTCAAAGAAACAAAGCCTTTGTAGGCGTAGAGCTAGTCCCCAATACGCGCCGTTTAGCCCTAATGAATGGTTTATTACATGGTATGGAAGGCGATGACGAAGGCGTGGTACATCTAGGCAATGCGCTGGGCGGCCAAGGCCAGAGCTTAGCCAAGGCCGATATTATTCTAGCCAATCCGCCGTTTGGCACCAGTAAAGGCGGTGAAGCCTCCATCACCCGTACCGACCTTACCTACAATACCAGCAACAAACAGCTAGCGTTTTTACAGCATATTTACCGTGGCCTAAAGCCAGGTGGCCGCGTGTCAGTAGTACTGCCCGATAACGTATTATTTGAAGCGGGCATCGGCAGTAGTATTCGTAAAGACCTTATGAACAAATGCCAGCTGCACGCCATCTTGCGTTTGCCTACCGGTATTTTTTACGCAGCAGGGGTAAAAACCAATGTATTGTTTTTCACCAAAGGCAGCGTCAACGATGATAATGCAGTAAAGAATGCCACCACCCATACCTGGATATACGATCTGCGCACCAATATGCCAAGCTTTGGTAAGCGTACCCCGTTTGGTAAGCAGCATTTAAAACCATTCGAAGATGTATTTAATACGCTAAAAGCCAATAATTGGTCTCAGCCTACCCGCACAGAAAAAACCAAAACTCCAAAAACAGAAAATGACAATCAAGCGTGGCTAGCAGAAACTATTTCTCAAACTGTAAAAGATAAAATCACTCAGAAGGATGTATTCTCCCTAGCCGATTTCTCTTTGTGTGAAGAGGCTACCGAACGGACTTTAGAAAACAGCCGACTACAGTGTTTTAGCCGCGATTACATTCGCGATACCAAATCCGACTCTCTTGATATTAGCTGGATAAAAGACAAAGACAGTATAGATGCTGCTGACCTTCCAGAGCCAGATGTGCTGGCCGCCGAAGCTATGACTGAATTAACAGTAGCCCTACGCGAGCTAGACAGTCTGATGACCGCACTGGGTGCCAGTGATAAAGCCAATGAGAAGAAGGTTTTGTTGGCAGAGGCACTTGGTCTTGCCGATATCGCCGCTGAAGAACAGGGCGCGAACTAATGGTCTCTAATGTCGAGCAAAACAAAAAGGTATTGAGCAAAAATTTAGACAATACCGAACAGACTCTGGATGGTTTGGAGAGCGTGTTAGGTTTGCAGGAAGGTAGAGTTGATGGGTTGCCGGAAGGGTGGTGTTCAGCAACACTTGAAGATATTGCTACTTGGGGATCTGGAGGCACACCCTCTAGAGCAAATTCGCAGTATTATGGTGGTAATATTCCATGGGTTAAAACGGGTGATCTCGGACCTCGTATTGTGATGAATGCGTCTGAATTTATTACAGAAGAGGCGGTTGCTAATTCAAGTGCTAAATTTTTTCCGAAAGGCTCTGTAGCCTTAGCAATGTATGGCGCTACTATTGGGAAAACTTCAATTCTAGGAATTGATGCAACTACGAACCAAGCGTGTGGCGTTGGAAATCCTATCCAAGGTGCGACCACAACAAATTATCTATACTACTTATTACGAAATGAGAAAGATGCTTTTATCGCGAAAGGGAAAGGAGGGGCACAACCAAATATATCGCAAACGTTAATTAAAGCACACGAAACCCTACTCCCCCCCCTAGCAGAACAAACCATCATAGCCCAAACACTGGACACGCTGCTAGCACAGGTGGATAACACCAAAACCCGCCTCGATAACATACCTAAAATATTAAAAACCTTCCGCCAAAGCGTATTAGCTGCCGCCGTGAGTGGCAAGCTTACGGAAGCATGGCGGGGGGAGAATGAGTGTGAAGTGACGGATAAAGAGCGCTTAGAGGAAATTCAAGTCTATCGCTATCAAAAATGGCAAGAGGGTCAAGAAGCAAAGTATGAGGCTAAGGGTAAGTGGCCTAAAACAGATGACTGGAAGAAAAAATATGTAGAGGCAGAGTTAGACCCTGATTTCGTAAAGAAAGAATTACCAAGAGGGTGGGTGTTCCAACCTTTAGATGGCCTTGTATATATAGGTGCCAGAATTGGTTGGAAGGGTTTAAAGGCATCGGAGTATACGGAAACAGGGCCACTATTTTTATCTGTTCACGGTTTGAATTATGGTCAATACGTTAATTTAGATAGAGCATTTCATATTTCAGAAGAAAGGTTCGAGGAGAGCCCTGAAATTAAAATTGTAAATAATGATATTTTGCTGTGCAAAGATGGAGCTGGAATCGGGAAAATTGGTATTGTAAAAGGGTTGAAAGAAAAAGCATCAATCAACTCTTCATTGCTTCTAGTTCGCGCGGGTAAATACTTTGTAACAGAGTATCTATATTACTTTCTTGCAGGCCCCATAATGCAACAATTGGTGCAGGAGAGGATGACTGGATCAGCTGTCCCTCACTTATTTCAACGTGATGTAAAAGAATTTGTTCTTGAGGTACCTCCAATTAATGAACAGACTGAAATCATCCGCCGAGTAGAAGAGCTCTTCGCCTTCGCCGCTCAAATCGAACAACAAGTGAAAAACGCACAAGGGCGAGTGAATAACCTCACCCAGTCCATATTGGCAAAAGCCTTTCGTGGTGAACTCACCGCCCATTGGCGCACACAGAATCCGGAGTTAATCACAGGCGATAACAGCGCAGCCGCCTTACTGGCAGCCATAAAAAAAGAAAGGGAAGAGCTAAAGCCCGTTAAAAAATCCAGCGTTAAAAAGGCCATAAGAAAGACTGTAAAAAAGAAAGCAACCGTCAGTGAAAAGAAGGCACCCTCTGAGCCGCTATCACCCGATTCAATCGCAAGTGATACTCAAGTGGAGTCAGTAAAGGCAAAAAAGCCTAAGGCGGTAGTAGATTTAGCATCGGCTACCGCGCGCCAGAATAAGCAGCAAAAGGTCAGAAAGGTTCTAGCGAATAATTCACAAGCTGCGCCTTCTACGGAAAGCCCTGAAACCGACCTTCAATGGTGGGCCTTTATTCGCAGCCATTACAAAAAATCCAATCCAGATTTAACCCTAGATGAGCTTATGGCGCACCTTGTTCAAGCTTTACAAATAAAGCGCCTAAGCCCACAGCGTAAAGCGCTGTTAGAGCAAGTCATAAAAAAGGCGTGTAAATGGCAGGTGTTATACAAAGAATCCGGTGTGTACTGTCTGTATGAAGTACAGTTCGCCGATTACGACAACGAAGCCCTAGATATTCTGTTGCCTAAACTATTACGCAAAGGCAGTAGTATTCCCCAAGACGATGTATACAGAGATTTTCTGCAAGGTTTAGGCTTTAAACGCGGCTCTCCTAAAGCAGAAGAACGCTTTAAAAACTACCTTCGTTCAGCTCTACGCCGCAAGTTACTGCAGCGCGAAGGCAATCAGCTAAAGCGAACATAAATTAATAAGAATAAAAGGCACAACATGGAAGATGAATTCGAGCAGTTAGCCCAGTGCATAGACTCGGTTAGGCTCTTAAAAATACCAAGTGACAGATCGCTAGAGACGTTGATTGATTACAATAACAAAATCCGTCTCGATTTGTCGTGCCTGAAACAACCATTAAGCTTAGGTGAACATGAATACCTAGAGCCATATGTCACCAGTGCCATCATTGAAACCGACCATTTTTCCGATTCGGAGTACCTTTACAATTACAAAAATGTTGAGCATGTAGAGATAGTGTTTTCAAGATCGGTTAAGAGTTTTTTAGACGATCGTGATATATCAGATTTTTACTTGGCAATCTGTAATCTTCCAAAACTAAAGACATTAAAATTACAACTATCACAGTTGGTACCAGAGCAAGCCAGTGAGTTGAAGATAGGCTTTAGATTCCCAGGAAGCAAAATACAGGTAGAGTTTCCTGAAACACGACGTCAAAAAATAATGGCTAAGCTCGCACAGCAAGCAAGCTAGTTTAATTTATAAAGGAATATTAAAAGATGGCTCAAATCGATTTATGCCTTCAAGACCTGCTAAGAAAGTTAAAAGAGGCGAGTATTGCTTCTGCATATCTGAATAATAAAGACAGTGTTAATCAAGATATTAAAAGCATTATTAAGCGAGTGTATATCGCGACTGCGCTGCATGATAAAACCGTATTTTCTATTATGGGTGGGCAGGGTGCTGGCAAGACAAAGTTATTAAGATCGTTGTATGACCTTGATACACGTTGGTTAAGTGATAATGAAGGCCGAGGAGAGAAGCTTCCCGTTCTTATCTTGGAGTCAGACGAGATTACAGAGCCTTATGCATCAATAGACCGGATGACTGAAGACGAGTCAGGGAATTTGATGATTGAACAGGGCGCTAAGGTTTTATCCCCTGAAGATTTTCAGCAGGCAATACGAGGTGAGTTCACGAATAGTCTGTTACCTACATTGAATGTACCCCGTCGATACTTTAATGATAATAAATCTGGTTTCGTATTGTTGCCAGGCTATGAGCAGGTGAACTCACAAAATAAGGTATGGCAGAACCTGATGAAGCATGCCTTGGCATTCTCATCGGGTGCGATAGTCGTGACTGATCAGACACGCTTAGCTAATGCTTCTCAAGTACAAATCAATAAGGATATCAAAGATAAATATTTTACTGATTCAAAACCAGTTTCGAAAACAGAATCTTTACCTGATGCCGATAAACCAGAGCTGCTAGAAAGATGCCAATCTATATTTTCGGTACCTGAACATGAATTAGATCGTATTGTGCTTGTAGGTGATGGCGAAGTGTCTATGCAGCAGTGGAGGCCTGAGTTAGACCAAGCATTGAATACCTATGCCTTAGATAATAGACAATCGGTTGCCGAGAAGAGTCATTTGATTAAAGAGCTATTGGAAGACCTTCAATATGTGGAGTGTACTTTAAGTGATATTGCAACAGATGGTGAGATTGAGGAGTTATCTGAGAAACGATTGGTAGATGAATTTCTAACGATTTTTGATGTGAGTGTTAAGAAATTAAGATCCGGCTACAAAAAAACACTTCTAGACGAATTGAATTCATATTCATCGCCGGTACTTAAGAATCTAGACGATGTTTATAAAGAGAAGTATGAAGGTATTATCAATAAAGGGACTAATTTCTTTAAGAGTAGTGTCGAGTTATCTAGAAATATTAATGCCGACATTGAATATCAGTGGAATAAAAACGGCCATAAAAAAGAAGGTTTTAAAGAAAGGCATAGTAATGTACTTTCGCAGGTTGTTTCAAAAGAAACAACACGCATTTGGCCAGATGTAGCACCGTTGTCATCAGATTCCGATGCTGCTACTAAAGACGGTACTGATATTGATGATGGTATTGTAATAATAATTCAGAATATATTTTCACAAAAAGAGACCGTGCCCCTTCAATCTTATGAAAAAAGAAATTTCAAAATAGCTATTAAGATTCTTCCCATTTTGATGCTAGAGTATTTACGTCTTGGGCAGCAGATGAAACATAATCGGATACATTTAAAAGGTGATGTCAAGGCTGCTGATATATTAGGCCCTATGAATGCCATTGCAGAAGACATGGAAGGATTTTCAGGTAGTTCTAAAAAGATAATTAAGGCTATGGCTAGCATGCTGGCAGCGGATGTAATTATGGATGGTCAGATTGATACCATTCCAGCACTTATTAATGCTGTCTCGGGTGGTGCGGTGGGTGCTGGCACTCTAGCATCATCGGCCACCTTAATCGTTCCTGCGGTGATTGGTGTTGCTTTTGGTATCCATTCAATTCTGGAGCGCATTGCAGAAATTGATAAGGCGAGATTGGGTTATATACGTACTTCTATTGAATCAATTTCAAATAACCATTATCAAGACTATCTAGCGCATTTTGATGATCTAATGGAGCTTTTAAAAGATACATTAGATGCACGTTTATCTAGTATTTATGGCATAGATGATAATTTTGGGTACAAGCATGCTTTATTGAGGGCAGCATCTAACCTCAAGCGTACACGGATAGACCTGGCTGAGGTTATGGATAACCACCATGTACTGGCATAGCCTTTATAATAATAGATTCTCATGGGCAGAAAGAGCCTATGAGACTTTTCTTAGTGAGTTGGACCCTGAGTTGTCGAAAGCCTTTA
>MAAA01014029.1_pt1 | contig 32907 bp, 29 predicted proteins | sample 1115971 | NCBI WGS metagenome assembly MAAA01 (sample SAMN04961123, study PRJNA320927) | seawater metagenome | isolation source: sample BD02T6 sea water enriched with oil for 6 days | place: USA:Gulf of Mexico | collected 2013-07-27 | reverse complement strand
TTCAAAACACTGGCAAACGATAGACAGCAATTGATGAAGCAGGACTATGGCTCCCGTCTTTTTTTTGGCAGGGAATGCAACAAGCTAGTGATACCCAAGCCTATTTGGTTACAAACGTCTCCACTGAATGATCCAGACTCTCATGAATTTAATATCAGAAAATGCCAACAGCTTTTAACCCAGCAGGAATCTCAAGACCAAATAGACCTTAGAATAAGGTTTATTATCAGAGAACACTTTGAAAAAAATATCGTGGCCACTTCTGATCTATTACCGCCTCCTACACAACTTGAAATTGGCACGTCCATTCACATTACGGAAAGAACACTCATTAGGCATTTAAAAGACAGTGGCACCTCTTATAAATTAATTCTTAAAGAGGAACGCCAGGAATATGCAGAACGACTGCTGAAAGATGCCCGCTACACCATTTATAATGTGGCGGAAATTTTGGGCTATGGGGAGTCTGCTAATTTTTGTCGAGCCTTTAAAGCATGGACGGGAATAACCCCCACGCACTTCCGGCAAAGCTTCAAAATAACGCCAAAGTGATTACACTATCAATCCCTAAGCAAATTATTTAAGCAGTGACTTGCCATCAAATTCAGGATTTATGTTAGGGCAATATCGTATTTTTTAAAGCAGGAATATAAACGTAGTCAGTGAACCTCAACCCGCAGCCTTATGAACCGGCACTAGGCTTCTAATTTAGGCATAAACCCAAAAAAACCGTCTACTTGCAATACATAACCCTGTGCATTCAATGTAGTCACGTCCATGCCCGGCATAACGGCCTTACCGTCAATACGCACCTCCCAGTAATAACGATACCGCGCATTGTGCCCATCAACTCCAGATGTACGGTGGTACGTGGCCGTTGGTCGCTCTATGCGGGCCTTTTTAATCATGGTTTCAAGCGCATCGATATTGCGGGTAATGTTGGCGGGGTCTATAAACAAAATGTCTTTTGCACATGACGATTGCAAATGGCCGCGGATCTTAGTTGAGTCCATTTCATTCCAGGCAGCCAGGTATTGAACAAGCGATTTGGGTATATTACTCATAGTGATCTCCGGTGAATCGACATAGATCCATGATCTATAATAGGCTTAAGACGTAACACCTATCGATAAGTGTCTAAGTTATATTTTCAATGTGCGCACCGAAGCAAGGTAAGTCCGTATCCGGGGCAAAAATAACCCCCTACAGTTTAGCCCTTTTAAACTTATGTTATAATCCTTGATTTGGACCCTCAATGGCAATTTCCGAGACCCCCTCAAAGTTGAGCTTGCCGCAAAGCAATCCCGGCGTCGCCACAGTGCTGGAATACTTGATCCTTAAATTCCCCCTTATTGATGCTAATATTTGGCGACAGCGCATCAAAGATGGCAAAGTACATTGCCACGACGGCACATTAATAACTACACAATCGCCCTTTAAAACACAACAACGAATCTATTATTACCGGGAAGTTGAAAACGAGCCCATCATTCCTTTTAAAGAAACCATACTATTTCAAGACCAGCATATTTTAGTGGCCTATAAACCTCACTTTTTAGCCGTTATGCCCGGCGGTAAATTTGTAAACGAATGCTTGCAAAATCGCTTACGCCTCAACACGGGCATAACAACCTTACAAGCGGTACACCGTTTAGATAGAGTCACCGCGGGTTTGCTGCTATTTTCTGTAAATCCGCAGACTCGCCACCTGTACCATCATTTATTTGAGTCACAACAAATACACAAAACCTACCAAGCCATTGCGAAGATTAGTGAAGGTGAAAACCTTTTAGGAAAAGAATGGGAGGTTAAAAATCGCATTGTGCGGTCTGACCTCAATTTTCGCATGTGTGTCACCGCGGGCGAAGCCAATAGCCACTCACTGATTCGATGTGTAAAACAATCTGATCAGAAAGCACTATTTGAATTATCGCCCATCACGGGTAAAACCCATCAGCTACGGATTCACATGCAGACACTGGGCTGGCCCATACTGAATGATAAATACTATCCACTATTACAAGCCATATCAGCGGATGATTATTGTGCACCGCTGCAGTTATTGGCAAAGGAACTTCACTTTATTGACCCGGTTACTCAGCAGAAAAGGCGTTTTAGTTACGACGGTAATTTATCACTGGAATAAGGTAAATGGCACCTCTATGTGGAGGACCACACTTATGTCTGCGCTTTAAGAAATTCTGATATTAATTCAGTGCCGAAACCCTGGCACCAGTGGCATAAAGTCAAAGGTGATGCCAATCGTATTGGCCCCCTTTTCTGAGATTACACTATAAGCACCCGTTGCAAATTCTAGGCCCCAGCGTTTTTCTGGGTAAACATTGAGGCTTAATTGCCATGAGGGTGAAAAACTCAATGATGAACTGGCCAATAAAGATCCTTTACGATCCCAGTACAGGTTAATGGCGGCGGTATATTCTTTGGCGATGTCGGCTGCAACAAATTCCCCTACTCTTTGCGCGCCTTCACTTGCGTCAAAACTGCGCTTGGGTATCAATACATCACTGCCTAACATAATGCTGATGTGTTCATATTCCATGTTATCTAAGGGATATGAAACTCCTAAGCCGTTGGCGGGCATGCCCATCATAAAAGCGTATTTCCAGCCCTCACCAAAGCGTAAAAAATAATTTTCACCCTGGTTAAATAAGGCACCTTGTTCATCAATTACTGGCTGGCCTGGCCAATAATAATACTCTACGTTTTCGTTACTAAAATATTCTGCAAAACCATCGTACGAGAAGGCGATAATACCCGCCATATTAAAATAAAAGTCGGCCACCGAATCTAGCCGTTGCTCCCAAGGTAGTTCGTATTCCACTACTTCGTTCATTAACTGTGCGGCAACCACCGTTGATACCGCCAACAATTTTGGCGCATACTCCCCTTGCACACCGTTATATCGAAAATACTCCTCTAGTTTACGTGACAACATGCCCTCCCCTAAAAAGTGTAATCCGTAGTTAGGCAACCATGCACCAGACGGGTGTGCAAACGGAATAAATTCTTTTTTTAACGACTCCTTAAAGCCACCACTTTCGTCAAATACATCTTGCTGATGCGACAATGAATCCAGCACATTGTGCCAGCCTTTTTTATAACGAATATCGGCAAGGTTGGCGGTGGTTCTTAAACGTCCCGGCACCACATAACCCACATTGATAAACACATTTAAAGGGCCAAACTGAGACTCACTGCCATACTCTTGGCCGTGATAAAAATAGGATGTTTGTTGTATATTTTGTGCAGCCGGTTGTAAATCCGGCAGGTTCAAATCAATTGGCTGGGCATAACAACTTAAAGAGACTAGATAGGTGGCAAAAACCATTACTAGGGTGCAGACACATGAGCTGAGACGTAAAGGTGATGTAAAGCAATTTAACACTGTAAAACGAGCTATGTTCAAAATATTTCTTATTGTTAATTTAAAAAAAAGGCACAAGCCTTTGTTATTATTCAAGCATTACACTTTAACATCAAACTATTATGACAAACCATATGAACGCGGAATAAACTATTGTAAAAGGTACAACGTAAGCGCCTTCGATATTGCCCAAATTTATGTTTTAGTTCATTGACATAGTGTATGACCCCCCCTGACCCAGCCTTTGTGCACGACGATTAGCTTTTTGAGCGAGTTTACTTGGGCGTAGTGCTTTAAAACGGCTGGCGCAGGATTTGCACTTACAAAAGACATTATGCCCCCTGTTTTGTAAGGTAATCCATGAGCACTATCAACACATCCACGACCCAGACTAGTCAGCCGCCAACCACCACCGAGAGTGCCAACGCCTCTACGGCTACCAGCGCAACTGGGAGTACTAGCACAGCCGAGAGCACCAGTACCACCGAGACGACTAGTACCTCCGAAAGTACCGCCACATCCGAAAGCACCAATACCACTGAAACTGCGCCCGAGACTACTAGCACATCCGAAAGTACCGACACAACCGAGAGCACCGACACAACGGGCAGTACTAGGGATACGTCTATTCAGGTGGATCTTTCCAGCCGCGCCAGTAAAATGCAAAAGCTTAATGAAGAGTTTTTCCCAGGTGGCCCCAAAACCGTCACTATTACCCCCGAATTTATACAAAGACTCAGCGAATACGGGTTAATTAGTTCCGAAGAGGCGGCAAAGTTAGACAGCACCGCCAGCGATACCCAGCAAGACCAAGAACCGCTGGAACAAATATCCAGTTTTATTGATGATTTAACTGACAAAACCTTGCAGCAAGACCCACAAAGTAGCCTTATCGATACCTTAGCAAGAGCCAAGACCGTGATTGATGGCTTTGGCATAAGCGCCTCAGCCATGAATACGGATATTAAAACCATCATTGCTGAACTTAATCAGTTCAAGCAGTCCGAACAGGGCTTATTACTGAGTGATGACGATAAATCCAACTTAGAAAAATTAGATATGGCCTTACTGATTGCGGATCAAATGAATCCTAATAATAATTCATCCCAACAATTATCAAGTTATGTAGAGATATATAACCAAGCTCAAGAATAATCTGTATGACTCAGCAGTATGACTGTCATAGCCTATCGATAGATCATGGGGGTTATTTATTCATATGTACGTGATCATAGTTACGCCGCGAACCTTTTAATAGATAAGCACTTTGGTTCAAACAAAAATGACAAAACAGTCATTCATATTCGATTAAAAATACTGATTATTAACCTCCCTTGTGATGTAACGGATATAGTAACCCCCTTTGCATCACGTTTAATATTGTTGTCTATACTCTGAAAGTCCCTCTCTATTTTGAGTGCACACATTGAGTCTATGCAATGAAAAGCATTAAAAATTTTCTTTTAATATTTACTCTAATAAGCTTAAGCTTAGGGGCCAATGCCGCAGAAAAGGTTATATCTTTAACTTCTATTGAATTCCCTCCTTATCACTCAAAAGACTTAATGAACCATGGGCCTGTTACTGAGCTAATTATCACCGCTTTTGAGCGCGTAGGTTACCGGGTTGAGGTGGCATATTTCCCTTGGGCCCGTGGAGAATATCTAGCCAGTAAAGGCGATAAATACCATGGTGTAATCTCTATTTGGTACAATAAAAATCGAGATAAAAAGTATTTTTTCTCAGATTCATATATGGACAACGAAATTGGATTTTATAAACGTAAATCTAACATTATTCAATATAGCTCCTACCAGGCACTGAAAAAATACACGATAGGCACCGTGATCGCCTATGCAAACCCACCTGGATTTGATTCAGCCCAGTTAAATGTTAAACCTATGGTCACCGATATGCTAAACATTGCAAAGTTGTGCGAAGAAAGGATAGACCTGGTATTAATTGATAAACTGATGGCCAAGCATTTACTTTCTAAAACACGTAAAAAATGCCATGACCAGGTCGATTGGATGTTACCGGCATTAGAGGTAAAACCCATGCATCTGGCCATATCGAGAAAAGCAAAAGACGGGCTTAAAAAAGTAAACGCCTTTAACAGGGGGTTAAAATTAATAAAAAAAGACGGCACCTTAAAATCTATACTTAAAAAACATGGATTTTAAAGGCATGCCTTTTTTATAGAAAGAGGAACTAGTGAAATTAAAGTCTAAGATTTCTACATTACAGACCTAAAAATGAGTTGATTAAAAATACATGAAAGTTTTGTTTTTATATCTAATGCACATATTGCTTTCACCACTATATTTTGTTGCCCTGCCCCAGGGCCTATGGCTTAAAAAAAACACCATACGCATGCCTGAAGCGGCTGGTCCTAGAAAAATGTCACTGGGCAAACAAGAAGGTTCGCGGCTTAAATTACTCTATTTGGGAGAGTCCCCTGCCGCGGGTGTGGGCATACAAGATATTAACGATGCGGTATCTGCACGTGTTGCCCACAATCTGACAGAAATTAGTCAGATTGATTGGCAGTTATTGGCCCAGAACGGCATTACCGTTAAAGAGTTATTAATAAAATTACAAAACACCAAGACCCACACACCTGATATTAGCATTATCACTATGGGGGTTAACGACTGCACTAACCTTACTTCGTGCAAAGAGTGGAAAATACACATTAAAGGCTTGATTGATGAATTAAAATACAGAGGCAGTAAACATATATTTTTTACGGCGGTGCCCCCCTTACAGCATTTCCCTTTATTGCCAGCGCCTCTTAACTGGCTTATGGGACACAGAGCCAACATACTGAATACCCTATTAAAAAACATCTCCCAGCAACATCAAATTAAATTTTTGCCTTTTACTGCACAATTATCAGCGGAATTGATTGGCATTGATGGTTATCACCCCAACGAAAAAGGGGCCGAATTATGGGCAAACTCAATAAGCCAACAAATAATAGCTATTATCAAATAAGTTTAGTGCGGCATGTGATAAAACGCTGTCCATCCCACAGTTTGTGGAATGGCTTTGTGATGGTTTTAAAGCGTATTCTTGGGTGTTATTAAGCCTGAATACCGTGTAAAAAGTTTTCAAGGGTATCGTCTCTACACTCTTTGTAATGTTTGTTGCCGGGTTTACGAAAAAATGCACTAACTTCATGTTTACTAAAATAAATATCGGAAACTTCAAAAATATTTAAAATATCTTCTGCTTTTAAATTAAGCGCAATTCGCAGCTTTTGGAATATCATATTGTTATTTAAATGCGCTTCAGGTATTGGCTGTTCGCCTTCTCGTTTACCACGTTTAAGGTTAATAAAACCATTAAGAAACACGGCTAATTCAGTATCACTAAGTTTAACAAACGCCGGATCACCATTGGTTTTTAACCAAGTCGTTACTTGCTCTTGTGTGGCATTAAAATCTGCCAAAGCAAATATTTCAATCACGGTTTGTTCATTTAAATCAAATGTCGTCAGTATTAGCTGAAAAATATCATTGTTAGTCAAAATAAATCCTAGTCTTAGGTAAGCCCAGCACAATCAACATGATGACTGGATGAGCTAATTTTAGCAGAATTTGGCACCGTCACCTATCTATTTACCTATGTGGCCGGTGATAACGATGGAACTAGGGGTATGGCTATTACGGCAATATTACATTTACACCACTACGGGTTTTGAAGGTAACGTTCCTTTTCAGCAATAACGTTTTTCCGTCACGTCAATCATAAAACTGGCAAAAAATTTCCCCAAAATCAATAATGTAATTCACACGCTCCTTTATTCATACTTTTTTGGTATATGATAATTTTCTATTAGCCGCGCTTTTTTATGGGTTATTACGCTTAAAATGAGGGTTCAATTTCTCTTCTATTTATGTCCTATACGTAAAAGAATAAATACGCCCTCTTCATATAAAAAATTATTCAGTTATTGAGGGTTATTGCTGATTGACAAGCAGACGGAAAGTTTATTCTAGTTATTTTTCAATCAGCCCATTTTTGTCATTCCTACTGTGGCATTTCATTTGCTCTATGGCATACACCTTTCCAACCGGTGAGGTAAACATGAATGTATTAAGAGGAAAAGTCATGGGATTTAAAGGAAGCTTCATCAAGCCTATTGCACAAGGATTACTGTTATTGGGCGCTACGTTGGGCTTAAGTAATCAAGCGGTATCTTCCCAGCCAGACCACAGCTATGTGGTTTCAGTACGGAATTACCAAGGTGAAAAACTATGTAATGGTGTCTATATTGGTGGCAATCAAGTCATGCTGTATTCAGGATGCGAGACTTCACCCTTTCCGTGGTTGACCATACCGCCGGGAGATGGTGACATACCGATAGGTATCGGTGATATCACAATTACCCCAAGTCCTATTGGCTTTACTTCCCTTATCTCACTGTCCACAGTACCCCTCGCCCCTATGGCGGCCATGGATGTGCTAACCACCCCTATTGATTACAGTGATGATGAATACCCTATTACGTTTGGTGGCCTAAATTCACCTACCCAGGTTGTTTTTACCGATGAAAATGGAATTGAATTGCCACCATCGATCATTAAACGCCGTGTAAAAAACCCTTATACAGGTGCGCAAACAGTTGTCGCACTTCGTACTGTACCCGAGGGCGTGCGAGCTTTACCGTTAGCCAGTCTTGAACAGATTGAAATACTAGAAAGCCAAGATGGTTACCCGGTACAAATCATCAGTCGTGATGCATCTGGTCAGATTGATATTGAAAATCGTGAACTGTTGGACTACAGCCATTGCCAAACAACGTGGCCATTCTTTGTAGAGGGTGTAGTTACAAAGCAAGATCCATTGCGTCGGAATATTTGCCTGAGCAATACTAGTCCTACTTGCTGGCTACCTAGCCAAGACGTAATTACCTACGGTGCACCTATCGTCGCGACTTTGGAAAATGGCAATAATATTGTGGTGGGGCATAAGACCTCTAGTTGTCAAAAATATCCATCGGCATCTGACCACCAGCGTTGGGCTAATTTAATGGACCTGAAAGCGCAGGGACTGCAAGTCGCCATGGCCTATGATTTAGGTGAACGCGATAAACTGGAGCGACCAAAACTGGATATCACATTCTTTAACGAATCAGCAGATCAAAGCTTTGATATATCTAATGTTCAACTCTTTCTTGCTGATGGCTTTGAATTACAGCGTAACAATTGTGACATGCTAGAGCCAGGTGACAGCTGTACCGCTAAACTCAAGGTGGATGTTTCTGACTCTGTAATGTTAAAAGACATGCTTACACTCACTGTAAATGATCGCGAAGCGGGTATTTATACTGCTGTTCAAGGTATCGCTTATCGCTTTATAAAAGGGGATAAAGAGGCGCTTTGGGAAATGAACGGTTGGAAGAAAAAAGGCTTATTTAGATCGGGTGTTTATACCAACCCCGAAATCAGCTCTTCTCCTAGAATGAAAAGAACTCGCAATATAATAGACCCTAAATCCATGACAATTGTTTATCGTTTGTCTGGTGATAGTATCTATGGTGCAGCTGTACATGTGCTTAAACAAGAGATGTTTAATACCACGACAATATACGGCTTGATTTCCGTATCTAATAATTTACCGGGCACTAATGGGGAATGGGTGAGCAAAACGATTGACGTTCCCGTGCCTGGTTCTTATTCAATAGAAATTAATAGAATGGCGTACCCAGTAGATGAAGCGGACGAGTTTAATTTGGAAATCGCTAAGATTTGTTTTGGTGATAACTGCCAGCAGTAAAAAATATAGGTAAAATCATAGTATAAAACAACCGCCTTTGTAATTTTGGCGGTTGTTTTATTATTTTATCTCTGTACATGCATTAGTGAAAAGCTGCGCGAAAAAGTGCCGGAAGATAATGTGCGCGTGATCACCGTCGCGCCATGGACAGTGGAAACCGAGCTGTTATCCCATACCACATCAAGCGACATTAAAGCCGGTTACGAAGATTAGAAAAGACATATGGGCGGGGCCATTAAGCCTGAAGATATCGCAGCCACTATTTTGTATGCCTACCAGCAACCACAAAATGTATGTATACGTGAGATTGTTATTGCGGCGACTAGGCAGCAGCCATAGCTTATAAAGAGGCGATAAAAAGCACGATACTGGGTACATTCTAAGACGAAGGATTAGTCTTTAATTATGCACCCTTAACCTTAATTGGCTAAACCAAAAAGATAGGGCTTAAGCCCTTTTCACAAACTTAGCCGTTATCATCATCTCCCCTGCACCATCCACTTTGCAGTCAAGCTGGTGATCCTTTCCCTCTACTATTCGTTTTATAAACGCTTTAGTACCAATTTTAAGCACCTGTGAACTGCCTTTAATTTTAAGGTCTTTAATGAGCGTGAGCTTATCGCCTTCAGCTAATAGCGTGCCATTGGCATCTTTAACCACTAATGCATCTTCATCTGCTTCATCCGGGTTCCACTCGTGGGCACATTCTGGGCAAATCAGCAGGCTTTGATCTGGGTATACAAATTTAGAGTTGCAGTTTGGGCAAGGAGGCAGGGACATACATGATTACTTATTTAAGTTTGATTAGCTTGCATGGTAATAGGGCTGTGCTGTATTGGCGAGTATATTTATTTAATACTTAAGATTTTCGCCCGTGATGAAACTAGCGGAAGCTAAAGGGCATTCAGTAAATTTCGCCGGTGTGATCAGGCTTGCATTGTGCACTTATGCAAAAACGCAGTGCATGACTCGCATCCTTAATCAGAATATATTTCTATCTTTTTATGGTTTGTCTATCTTTTCTTAATTTTCTATCATTTTTTTGGGCCTGACTACATTCTATGTAAAGTTACGTGACCCTGTCTAGTTCCTAAGATATATTCCCCCCTCCATTGAAAATAAACGGAGTGAGAATGTCAAAGTTAGTCTCAACTATCCTGCTGGTTATGCTGATTTCAGCTTGTTCAGTTCAGGCCAAGCAAGCTAAGATTATTTTTGATAAAGAGCTTTCTTCATTTAGTTATCCATTTGACGTTAAGATTTTTAATCTTCAATCACAAAATCAAACATTGAAGATGAGATATATGGATATTGGTAATGATAAAAAGGAAAAAGTCGCTGTTTTATTACACGGTAAAAACTTTTCTGGTTATTACTGGGAGCGCATAGCAAAAGACCTTGTCAAACGAGGTTACAGAGTGGTTATTCCCGATCAAATTGGTTTTGGTAAATCATCCAAACCGGCCTATTATCAGTATAGTTTTTCACAACTGGCATTAAATACCAAACTTCTTTTGGATAATCTGGGTATAGATAAATACACGGTTGTTGGTCATTCCATGGGCGGTATGCTTGCGGTTAATATGGCTTACCTTTATGCAAAATCTGTAGATAAACTGGTGCTAATTAACCCCATAGGGTTGGAGCCCTATCTGGACTATGTTGAATATAAGGATACTGGTTTCTTTTATGGGCGGGAGGTTAATAAATCGATTGAAAAAATTAGGACGTATCAACAGAAAAATTACTACGCTGGAAAATGGTCTCCAGAATATGAAAGTTTACTTATACCCTATAAAGGTTGGTTAAATGGTAAAGATTGGAATGTTGTTGCCTGGAATAATGCTTTAACCTACGGGCCTATTTTCGCGGAAGATATTAGCCCATTGTTATCAAAAATCACCACTCCTACTCACCTTATTATTGGTACTAGAGACCGTACAGGGCCTGGCAGGGGTTGGATGAAAGACGGCGTTAACTATAAACTTGGCCAGTATCATGTCCTGGGTGTGAAGACTCAAGAAAGAATTAAAAATTCCAAGCTATATGAGTTACCAGGTCTTGGGCATATGCCGCAGTTTGAGGACTATGCTAGATTCTCAAGCACTTTTTTTTCGATTCTTAATTAACTAACGCCAGTGGTGGCAGGCCCTGTTATGTGCGCTATAGGAAAAGGCACGATGCAAGGCCTTACCCTAATAACAGCTTGAGTGACCAGTAGACTTTTCGATTTAGTGTATTTCTAGTTGTAAAGCCCCTTGAACTAAAGCAATAACTGCAACGCTCAATATTTTAATTTACGAATATTTATAAGCCACTCTCTCGGTGAAAAATCACTTTGCGCTTTGAAGGCTCGCGACAATGCCGATTCACTTTTATAACCTGCCTCCTGCGCTATCAATTTTAATGACTGACCGCTCTTTAACCACTTTTGTACTAAACCAATTCGCCAACGTTGCAGATACTTGGCAGGTGTTTCCCCGATAGTTTCGCGAAATAAGTTTGAGAAAACACTGCGCGACATACAAGCCTCGGCGGCAAGACTTGCAACCGTCCAATCAATTTCAGGTTTATCATGCATGGCAACGATGGCTTTTCTCAAATTTTGGTCGGCTAACCCCGCCAACATGCCCACTTTCATCACGCTACTTTCCATCAACTCCCTTAACAATTGAATCAACAACACCTCAAAAAGTCGATCTAGCAAAGGTTGTCGACCACAGTTACAAGCCTCTGCCTCTTCAAATAATAATGACAGTACTTTTTCACAATGGGGCAATGAAGCGAGCGGCAAACACAAACTTTCAGGTAGCGCATTGGCGATAGGATTGACCTCATTTCCTTCAAATGACACATGGGCGCAAAGGAATTGAGCCTCTTTTTCATCGCCAATTACAAAATGCCTGGCTAATGGACGTGGATAAAACAACAAGCTGGGTTTATTAATACTGTATGCCTTTTTACGCCCATGCCAAACCTCAACATGCCCCTCCCTAATTAAATGCAATTGCCCAACTGACTCTTTATGGGCAACTTGGTTGGAACCACAAAGAGGGCCCGATTGAAAGGTGTGAGCCTTAAGCGAGAAGTGTTCAAACAAAGTAGCTAGTCGATCTGCAATGAATTCAATACCAATGGTAACAACTAGTATCGATTTATCGAGCAAAATAGCCCCTGTCAACTCAAGACACAAACAACATTTCTAATACCGAGGAAAGAATTATGAAACTTGAAAATATTTTATATAGCACACAAGCCACATCAACTGGTGGTCGTGAGGGTCGCTCAATAACCCAAGACAATGTGCTTTCGGTAGAACTTTCTACACCAAAAGCACTGGGTGGCGTCGGTGGCCCAGGCACTAATCCAGAGCAGTTATTTGCCGCAGGCTACTCGGCCTGTTTCTTAAGTGCCCTTAAGTTTGTCGCACCAAAACAAAATGTTGCCTTGCCAGCATCAACCAAGGTAGCCGCTGACGTTAGTATTGGCCCAATACCCACAGGCTTTGGCTTGGAGGTCACAATTACTATTTATCTCAACGGTGTGCCTAAAGATGAAGCGCAAGCATTAGTCGAGCAAGCCCATGTAATTTGCCCTTATTCAAATGCCACTCGAAACAATATTAATGTGCAATTGCTCATTAGCGAATAAACAATCGCTAAATTAAACATTATTGAATTTATTGGAGATATATTATGAACAACTTAACGAATTTATTGAAAAAAATCCTCTTCTCTAGTGCGCTGCTATTATCTGTGGCAAGCGTACAAGCAGATACAGATTTTAATCGTACTGCAAGCACCATTACCACAGCTGACAAGGTTGAGATTTATTACAAAGACTGAGGGCCGAAAGACGGTGAGGTGGTTACCTTCAGTCATGGTTGGCCCCTAAACTCTGACAGCTGGGAGTCACAAATGCAGTTCCTTGCTGAAAAAGGGTATCGCGTTATAGCCCATGACCGTCGAGGCCACGGCCGCTCGAGCCAGCCATGGGAAGGAAACGACATGGACCACTATGCAGATGACCTAGCAACGGTTATAGAAATATTGAAACTAGAAAAGGTTACGTTAGTCGGTTTTTCCACAGGCGGAGGCGAGGTGGCTCGTTACATTGCTCGTCACGGTACCCAGCGCGTAAAACGGGCAGCCTTGATTAGCTCAGTGCCCCCTATGATGCTGAAAACTGAAAATAACCCTAACGGTTTACCTAAAGAAGTGTTTGACGGTTTGCGAAGTGCCTCAAATGATAATCGCGCACAGCTATACTTGGATATTGCTTCGGGCCCCTTCTTTGGTTTCAATCGCCCGGGGGCGAAAGTGTCAAAAGGCCTGATACAAACTTTTTGGCGACAAGGCATGATGGGAGGAGCAAAAAATACATACGATTCAATTGCTGCATTTTCTGCCACCGACTTTCGCGAAGACTTAGCAAAGTTTGACGTACCAACTTTGGTTATACATGGCGATGACGATCAAATTGTACCGATTGATATATCAGGTAAGGCTTCAGCAGCAATAATTAAAGATGCAAAACTTGTTATCTACTCAGGTGCGCCCCATGGTCTGACAGATACACATAAAAATAAGCTGAACCAAGACTTACTAAAATTTTTAAGAGATAAATAGAGCCCCCTGAAATGCTAAACCGGAGCTTGCTCCGGTTTTTTTAGATGCGCTGACTCGGTGTGCACTAGTACACTGAGTTGGTCACGTAATAGGACATATTTGAATACCTTCCATTCATTACGATAACAACATGAGAAAGAAGACAGCCCTCGATTTAATCCTAAATTAAAAGTTGAATCAGCTTATTTGACCTTCTTATTAAGGACGGCCCAGAACTCCTTGGAATACCATTCTTTATTGTTATTCAAATGATCTCTAATTACATATGAATTGTTATATACACCCCGGATATATTCATTCCAGGCAACAACATTTTCTTTAGATAGTCCTTCTCCTTGAGTTGCGATTTTTTCTAAATAGAGGCAATAGTAGTCAGCCATCGCCATTACTTTTGCGTATTTATTGTCATCGGCCGTAATTTCCTTATTTTCATCAAAATAAGGCCTAAGCTCAGGATCATCTATTATATTTTGTTTAATGCGCCCCGCTATATCATAGATACTCCAGCGAGTAGCGCTTCTAACACTCCTTTCAACTTGTCGAAGCTGATATACAACTGCGGCAAAGCCAATTACTGCCACAACCGTTTGAATAATTGATGTCCATTCCATAACGCTTACCTCCAACTTAATTTTTTATAATTCCCTATTTGCTTAATGTACTAAATAATATCATCAAGCAGGTTTTGTATTTGAGCTTAGGCACGATGCGAGACCTGATTCTCGCCCACCTTACGCCCAATAATGGGGAAAGGTACTGAATTAACCCTGCCTAACCTTTTACAAGTTTTTTGCAGTCATACTTAGACGTCAAATTAGCTTAACACCCAAACACTACACTGTTGGCTCTACGTTTGCCGGTGAAGAAGGCTCAGTACAACCAGACCAAATATCGGTATATATGTTTGCTTGCTTTTGGCGGTTTTTCTTAGACTTTTTCTTGCCCGCGCCCTCAGGCGCCGCCATGGGTTTATCGGCTAAAGTTTCAATAAGTGTTTCATCCACTTCAAAACCTGCCACCTCTTCACGCTCAAGCCATATTTTATTTTTCTTTTCAATGATTTTAAAATGATGAACATCTTCATGATCGATAAGCGATATGGCTAAGCCCACTTCACCTGCACGGCCACTTCGACCAATTCGGTGCATGTAATCTGTTGGACTTCTTGGCAAGTCAAAATTAATCACCACGGGCAATTTTTCGATGTCTAAACCGCGGGCAGCAATGTCCGTTGCAATTAACACCTCAATCTCACCGGCTTTAAATGCGCTGAGTACCCTAGTACGAGCGCCCTGCCCCTTATCACCATGGAACACTTCTGCGGTAATGCCACGCTTAGAGAGTTTATCGGCTAAGTGTTCACAGCTGTTTTTAGCGTTAACAAAAATAAGGGTTTGTGACCATTGATGTTGCTTAATTAAATGGGCTAAAACAGCTGTTTTTTCACCTTTGTTCACGCTAAACACACGCTGCACTAGAGTACTGGCATCGCTGCTTTGCACTTGTATCTCAACAGGGTTATTAAGTAATTCTGTTGTTAACGCCTTAACTTGCTCGGGAAAGGTCGCTGAAAATAATAAGGTTTGCTTGTTCTTTGGCCCAGAAATATTTGGCATAAGCGCTAATAGGGCCGTTAACTCTTCAGTAAAACCAAGACTTAACATACGGTCGGCTTCATCAAGCACTAGGGTTTCAACCTTATCTAGTTTAATGGCATTACTTGAGATTAAATCCAGTAAGCGACCAGGGGTGGCCACCAAAATATCAGTGCCGCCGCGCAAAGCCTGCATTTGAGTATTCACCGATACCCCACCAAACACAGCCACTGTTTTAATGGCGCCGTTAAAGTGCGCCCCATAAGAGCGGATACTGTCAGCCACTTGCTTGGCCAGTTCACGGGTAGGCACCAATACTAGCCCAGTAACATAGTTGCCCCCTCTTTTACTATGAGAGCTACTGTTAGCACTACTTGTTTGCGCGAATTGCTGCTCACTAATTTTTTGCAATAAGGGTAACGCAAAGGTCGCTGTTTTTCCCGACCCGGTATTTGCACCCGCAATTAGGTCTCGCCCCGCTAATACACTGGGGATAGCTTGCGCTTGGATAGGCGTGGCTTGCTGATATTCCAGCTCAGTTAGGCGCGCTAATAAAGGGGGGATTAGGCCTAGCTTATCAAAGGAGGTGGTAAAGCTGGCTGATGGTGTAACTTCGGTTGTGGCAGTAGACATTAATATAAGGGGCTCAAAGCTGGATAATAGCCGCCATTTTAGCGTATTTATGCCCTATTGAGTTAGCGGAATTAATGCCACTGAATCGTTTACTGGAAGGGGCTGATTGTAACGCCCCTATGGCTGCGTTTTTACAGGGAACACCAACGTGCAAAGTACTATGATTGCTCATATACAACGGCGCTAAGACGTCACTAGCTCTTGTGCAATCACCTTTAACAGAAACGTCTCCCTCTCTATTGAGAGCCCTTTTTTATCACTATTCGCAATGACAGCCTCGTTATGAGCAATAGCCTCATGAATGTTCATCCACAGTGGTGCCATGCCATTATTTACCTCGTGTGACTCCAAAGCGGTCTCACCTAGGGCATCATCAATGTCACACACATAACAATGGGAGATCATATGAATAATGTCAGCATTGGGCTTATACCAAGGGCGGTACTCATCAAAGCGTGCAAAAGCTTTTACGTTACGCACACCCTGCGCCCCTGTTTCTTCTTTTAGTTCACGTATCAGGCCTGCTATTTCATCTTCACCCTCGTCTATGCCGCCACCCGGTAGGCTGTAATCGTGATAGCGCTGCGTATATAACAGTAAAATGCTCTCACCCTTTACCACAATGCCTCGTGCCGCGTGACGCTCAATAAGCACACGTTTACTGGTGGGGGCGATATCGTCAGGAGACACATCGGGATGAAAAGCTGTTTTTAAAAGTCGCATGAAACCATACCTAAGGGTGCTGCCAGTTTGACTGGGTTTTGAGCACGGCAGAAAACCAGCCGACAACATACGCTTGTTGGGCAATTCTTCAAGTCATTCACCTCTTTGGGTAACACGCATACAAGCTTTCAGACAGCCATGCTTAGCGGACCGAGAGACGTCGCCTTGAGGGGTACTTCCCAGTAACCTCTTTAACTCTGTTGATTTCTTTGCTTTTCAACTATTTGAGTATTAACCAAAATCGTGCTCAAATTGCTCATTAAAAATTATACAGGTTACAGCAATGGATTTATCAAGATATTTATTAGGCTTTGCAATTGTATTATTGCTGGCAGGCTGCGGAGGTGGATCTGAAGATTCGCCTAGTGATGACTTAGCTTCAGCTGAAGATGAAAATGCACCGCTTATAGCGCAATATGACCTAGAAACAACAGCCGCCATCACCTATATCCGAGACAACTATACAGAGCCTTTCATTAAACTCGGTGAGCTACCGGTGACTTTCACTATAGCCATACCTGATTCAGAATCCTATGCAAGCAACCAAGCCATAAACTATGGTGGCAAGCTAGCCTCCGAATTACTTAATCTTGGAGTTGATGCCTTAGTTAATGAGCAGCCAGTTGAAACCAGTTTCTCAAACCAAGAGGTGACCATTACCATTAGTGAATATGGCCGTTTTGTTGTGTCACTTTGGGCCGATCATTCCATATTAAATAATGTAACTCTTGAATTCCGAGTGGGTCCTGAATGCACAGGAGCTCCATCAATTCCAAACATTAACCAAACCACGAGCTATTTTTATCAACAACAAAACTTCATAGAAACACCTGTATTTGAAAATGGCCATATTACTCACGCTTTTTTCGATATAGATGGTGACTCGGATTTAGACATATTAGTACCTACTATGACCTATGGTGGTGAAACAAACCCATTGCATATACTTATAAATGATGGTGATGATAATTTTGAATATGGTGATATAACGGATTTTGTTGATGTTCAGCCTGATCTTCATCACCCAAGAAAAATTCTCATTCAAGACTTTAATGGAGACTCTATCTTAGACTTTTTTATTCTTGATCATGGCTACGAAAGGCTTGTAGGAGAAATACCTTATGACGGCATTAATCACATTAATCACATGTACTTATCTCAAAATAACGGCTCCTGGAAGTTAGAAACAGAATTTTGGCCTAACTACGATAACTTTAGTCATGGTGGTGCAGCAGGTGATATAGATCAAGATGGCGACATAGATATTATTATGTCAATGGACAATACCGAGGATAAAAATGCAGGGTTGTTTAGAAACGATGGTACTGGCGTTTTCACTTATGAACCTGATATATTTTCTGAAAAATACCAGGCGATAGACACTTTTAACTGGGAACTGTGGGATGTAAACCAAGATGGCTTTTTAGACTTGGTTGGAGGGTCACATCAAGAGCCCTATTATAATCCAGACCATGCACTATTTAATATACATACAGACTCGGTTTTCTGGGGCGGCAGTGAATGCTTATTTTCTTACGCTAATTCTACAAAGCTTCCCTTCATTAGAGATTACGGCGCATTGATTCAGTATGACTTTTCAAATATTGATAACGACGAAGACTATGAAATATTTATTCTGAGAACTGGCGATGAACAAGCAGGTTTTGGTTTCTATAATCGTTCGATTGTTGAAATAGCCGACTTAACTGAGAATGGTTTTGTTGGATTAACAGACAAGGTTTCAGATCAACCGAACATGAAAGGCCAACTGCAGATGTGGGTCTCAGATATTAACGACGATACCTATAAAGACATAATCACACATACAGATGAAGCAGGGGCTTCTCTTTATAGTCATTATTTATTCGATTCAACTACTTCTAAATGGTTAAAGCAGTAGCATAATAGGTATTAATTTTTGAGTACGGGCACCAGGTATTTTTTGTGAATTTCAATCACAATAAAGGCCTGCCCCCCCGTACTCAATCACCTCCAGTCACTAATTTATTACAGTACTTCGCTGTCAAATCCTTCGCTTAAATTATCTAACGCACCTTTTAATACATATGGCATCATAATAGAGATGATATATTCGCTTTTAAAGTTATTGGGGTCGATATGTTAGCGCTAGAATACCAATGAACATCCCAACCACCCTATTCAAGAGTAATCATCCCCAAGCATTTCAGACAGCCATGCTTAACATTGTGGTCGAGCCACTTTTTGTAATCCCCACTCACACCAACCGCCCTTACCTAAACATTCAAAAAATAATGACTCGAATGGCCATTATTGATGGGCCGCCATGGGCGTATGCTACTGACAACCGATAAAAATAATACAAATTTAGAGTACAAAACAATGAAATATTCAATGAGCCATTTAATGAAATATGGCGCCATCTTAATATTATTGGCCTCCGGTATAGCCGGCTGCAGCCAAGACAAAAGCCAGGATACTCTAAGTTATAATAATGATGACTGCTTTTGGGTAGGGCCCTACCTTAAAGAAAATCCTAGAACCAACATTGCCTACCCAGATACGGGGGCCACCTATTGGCATGCAGCTTATATTTTACCCGAGGGCGCCGTTTTAAACATTAAAGGTCAATTTCCCTACGCGCGTTATATGTCACTCAATAGCTATGACATGACATTAGAAGAGAACGGCTCACCAAAAGCATCCCCTATTCACGCCATTGAAGATGCGGCGATTATTCCAGATGCCGGCGCCATTAACCCATTTGTTCAGGGTGCTGATCGCTTATCGATAAACCGAGATTACACCATTAATTTCGCTGCAGGTGTCACGCCTGTTAACCCAGCCTCAAATACTTTGTACGACAACTATATGGACCAGGATAAGTCCCTAGTGTTTTATCGTGTTTATGCTGTGAATGAAGGCCGCGATTTAAAAGGCGGTGTTGATTTACCCAAGGCCCAGCTCACCTTGAAAGACGGCACCACACTTGCCGGAAAAGCACTATGTGAAACCTTAAAGTCCGACACCGATATTGTAACGATTCCCAGTATAACGGCTGCTATGTATGGCTTTTTACGTGCACAGGGCAATCCTGCAGAATTAAGATTACAGGGGGAGCTTCCTCATCCCACTACGCGCTGGAATTCGGCATATAATGTTGAGCATTCTATTAAGTGTTCCTTTTTAGCGGAATGTGGCGGCAAGCCAGAAAGAAAAAACGGCTGGTATGCCAATATAGACAACCAATATGTGGCAACCTTTGTTGATCGCTCAATCAAACCCATAGTAGTAACCCGAGGCAAAATTCCAAACGTGCCGGCTACCCTAAAAAACAATGTGATTTTTAATCAAAATCAAGCAGAAGTTCGTTACTGGTCAATGTGCTCTAATGAGTTTTATTCTCAAAAAGTAACGCAATGTATCTATGATGAAAACGTCAGTATTAATGCCGATGGCAAATACACTATAGTTACCAGCTACACAGAAGATCGCCCTGTTAACGCCACCAAAGAGAACGGTGTTAATTTTATTGAGTGGTCACAGCATGGAGACGGATATGGCGTTTTGGGTGGCCTATTACAAAACAATGATGATGCTATGTTACTGGTGCGCCATATGCTACCCGTTAATGATTTTGCACATTCCATTCAGATGACACAAATACCTAATGATGAACCCCAAGTAATGGGTGATTACCTGCCGACCTCAACCTATTACACTAAAGAAGAATTTGAAGCGCTAGGCAATCAGCCTTGGAAAACCATGTAAGCCTTTAACATTCAGCAATATAATTTCGTCCAACTGAAGTCGTGATTATATTGCTGTAACATGCTGATTTTGATATTGCAAAGGTGTGCACATAAACCACATTTTAAACGCTTTAAAGAATTGACTACTAGATTGGTAACCCAATAAAAAGGCTACGTCGGTGATAGATCTATCATCAATAACCAGGTAGTTGTGGGCCAAAGACTTTCTAAGGTCTAGTAATATGCTTTTAAAGGAAGTGTTTTCATCTTTTAGTCGCCTCTGCAAACTGCTGATACTCATGTTTAATATACTGGCTACGTGTGCACGTTTGGGTTCTCCAAAACTTAATATGCAACCGAGTATGTGCCGGCACCGATCCTTAAATTGTACATTTGGGTACTCTTTATCAAGCAAGTTTTGAACGGCCGCATACATAGAAATGGTATTATTTGAAAAGGCCTCTTCGGTTTTATTGACCGGATATACCATCATATTTTCTGCACTATTAAACTCCGGAATGAGATTAAAGCTTTTAGTGTATATATCGTTAGAGCCAGTGGGGTTTTCATGGGTAAAAATAATTTTGTTAGGCTGAGCATCATAGAAGGATAAAATTAAACGATAGATGCCAACGACTACCCCTTCCGTTTGATGAATAGATATTATGCTAGGGATATTAGGTCTTATGGTTAAGACAATACAGTCTTGTCGCTCTTGTGGCACAACCGATACCGCCTCTGACAGAACAGAAAAGTAGCGTGCTATTAATTGAATTAAAATTGCAACCGAGGGCACTTTTCCATCCTTAAATATAATTCCTGAACAATGATGTAAGGTTTTATAAAGGGCCAAGTTTTCCAAATTAATGGCATTCATTATTTTAAGGCCAAGGTTTTCTTCAGCCACAATTTTTGAAACCGCCACTAACGTTTCCGTGGCTTGTTTTAATGGGTGCCGTCCAAACTCATCTGCATAGTCAACGGCAATAATGGGTTCAATTTCTTTTATTAAATGGCTCTTGCCACACGCCTTCAGCACCTGAATTAAACCCAAAATATTAGATTGAACAGTACTATCAGGAATGCTGTATTTTTGTTCTGCCATACGGTTAATTGGCCTTAAGTTGTATAAGCTTAATTATAGCCCAGTGCGGATAAGCTAAACCATAGAATTTAATGATATTGTCTTAACTTAAACATTGGGAATCAAGCCCAGTGTCCGACCTTGCCTCGCGTGCTTTTCACAATTCGCTTTACCCGTGGATAGTACAATCCAGCCTATAAACCCACTTTTTAAATACTAAACGGCTCGGTTTGCTAGACCTGTGGTACCTAGTCACTTATCGATAGACACATCTAGAAAGTAGCTTGTTTTTACACTACCAAGAGCGCTATATTTTAATACACAGCAAATAGACCTGTTTCTAAGGCCGATAGATAATATCTTGGAGATACCATGCGTAAATTTAACGTTTTACCTGTATTACTGCTCACTTTGCCATTGATGTTGGCTGGGTGCTTGGACAGTGATGATGAAGATGACAATCCAAATGACGACAGCATTTGGTCACTGGTTCCAGACAGTGGTGGATTGGATAGATCCTTTACCCGCTTTGAAGATGGTTCAAACCTAACAGAAGTTGTTAGTGGTGCGTTATCACCCGAGTGTGTTGCTATAGATACAAATGGGGATACGGCTAACGACGGCTCTAAATTAGAAGCGTTTACTTTTGCAGCCAGTGCATCGGGTGGCGGTACTGGAGCTTACACTGTTTCGGTATTCCTTGCAGATACTGAATGCTCTGTATTCACAGCGGATTATGCTGATGTGGTAGAGTTTAATTATGAAGCATGGAGCTCGAGTTTTGATTTCAACCGCATAGACATCACTGCGACAGCAGTGGGCCGCCTTGTTAATACTGATGCAGCAGTCACAGCACTAAATGATGTTACTGCCTGCACTAAAACAGATTGGGTTATATCACAGTCACTGGCATCCACCGCTGATTGTAGTAGTGCAGATGCTGACCTTAATAAGTTAACAGGTTTCCAGTTTAATGACTCTGAAATGCCAGTGACAGTGGGTAGCGTTTTACAAGGTATTTTTATTGTTAGTGGCTCGTTGTTGTCCATCGCAATAGATGAAGAAGGTGCAAGACCCAGTGGCACAGTAGACACATCGAACAATGACTACTGGGTTATTAATGGCGCTGACATTTACTATCAATACTAGTAAAATAAAATATTAAAAACGCCTTTTGGATTTACCTAAAAGGCGTTTTTTATGGCTGCAGAACACACCAAATCATAGCCATTAACGATACTCTCTAAATATATAAGGGCACACGCCTTAATACAATTAGAGCCTCGCAAATAAAACCAGACAATTACACTAAAAACTTATATTCATTGAAAAATATTTTATTTCCATAACCGCTTCAAATTTACACGCCAATTATTTTTTCTAATGACTTCATCTTAGCTACTTTACCTAAACTTTTCGTTCTTGATACAAGCACCTCATAATTTTCATCTACCGCAAAAACAGCATCCTGCCCTACCCATAACAGCCTAGTAGGGAATGCAATATGATCAAGTAAATTGCAAACAAAATACAAGCAAAAAAATAAACCACCTAAAGCAAACCCAAATACGATAAAGGTAGGGAAATAGTCTTAATTTTTCATACACTATATTAATTTAATTCTGTCATAAAAAATTTATGTAAAAATATTCGATCAAACACTCACATAAACTTTGAGCCTTTACGCTAAGTAAAAACTATTAGATAAACAAACCGGCAGCCTAGAAATACAGCCTATTAAGTAACACCTTAATTCCGGCCAGCCAACACCAGTACAAATTACGCCTAAAAAAACACTAGACCACCCATAATCTACTTGATCATATAAAACTCTCTACTAGGCTGAGTTTGTAAAAAGCGAGAATCATATTTCACACTAACAATAAAAATTTATGTAGCGGGTGCATTGCATTATCACATCATTAACTGCCGCATTAATTGTCGGCTATACGTAAATATAATTACGTAAAAATCAAATTAATTATTACTACACATAGGATATTAGAATGAAGTATAAAATCGAAGTATTTAATAGTCTAAGAAACTTAAAGTACATGTTATTACTGACATTTTCTTTTGCGTTTCTAAGTACAGGGTGCCAACTTGATTCAACTAATGAAAGCGCTCAATCCTTACAAGCTGATCACGGGAAATTGGCCATTTCATTTTCAAGCCAGCAAAGCCGAACACTGCAACCGGTTACCGAGTTGGTGGCAGATAGCTATAAAGTAATAGGAACAGGCCCTGATGGTAGAAGCCTAGAGCAAACCGTTAACGAGGGAAATTCCATTCAGTTAGATTCCATGGAAATAGGTGATTGGAACCTTATCGTGGAAGCGTTTAACGCAGACAACTATTTATTTTCCCGTGGTAGTGTTGATGTAACCATAGAGGCAGGCATCTTAGCTGAAGAAACGGTTATATTGTCGATACTTCAAAATACTGGGTCATTTAGCTTAAGCATTGAAGTACCAGAAAGTATGTCGAATACACCTTACCTGGTAGGTACATTGCAAACCGATTTGCAGGCCGACATTCCATTGTCTTTTTCAACTGAGGCCGGCGCTGCTGGATACAGCAAACATACAGCACTTCTTGATAATTCAGTGCCAGCGGGTTATTACACTTTAAGTGTTACCGTATACGACGATGAAAGTATGCGGACTGACCCATCTAGATACACCGGCTTTGCCGATTCTGTGCGTATTTTAGAAGGTTTAACCACAGCGGGTACATTTACCCTTAATGATGCACCCGGTATTGCAACAACGCTTAATATAGAATTTGATCTTAACGAAGTCATTGATGTGACCCTTGCTGGTTCCGCAACCCTGCCCACTAGTTTTGATTTCAATTCGTTTGCCCAATACATGCTAATACCCAGCATACCTGTAGAGGATACCGATGCGGGTAGTATTAATTATGAATGGTTTTTAAATGGCCAGTCTGTTAGTACCGACTATCAATTTGAAATCAATGCTCAAGGCCGTTTAGGCACCGCCACCACATCACGTACCCTCGAAGCCCCCACATTAGCATTCAATGATTTTATACCTGGTACAACAGCTGAAATCATGTCAACAACGATCACTAATTCTGTGGTGGGTAACTTTGCTTCGTCAGGAAATGGCGGCCAAGATGCATCGATTATTTTTGATATTGAAATAACCGATAACAATGGCACAACCGACATAATTAACATTGAGTTAAATGAAACTATGCTGATTAATTGGGGCGTTGTTAATTTAACGGCCGTGACCATAGATGAACTTAATATGGTCATTGAACATCAAATCAATTCATCCGGCTTTGGCTTCCTGTTAAATATATTTTCCACTGCACCCATGACGCTGTTAGATTCTTCTGGGTTAAATGGTGGCAGCATTAACTTTGTCCCTGTCAGTAATAACATTTACAGCTTAAGTACTCTAGGCTTTGATACAAATAACAGAAGTGGCAATGGCATTGCAGATGCACAAGCCAATAACCGGTTTAATCTGGATATCACAGGCAATTTTGTTGACGTTTGGATCCCACAAGGCATCTATGCTTCTGTGCATGATTTAGCCGCTGAGATACAAGATCAAGTTGAAGCATTCGTAGGTCCTGAACAGTTAAATGTAAGGGCAATAAATGATCGACTTATTTTCATTAACAAACAGTTGGGCAGCGCTAATTTTGTGGCCATTCACCCTAGCCCCTCACTAGCTCCAGAGGTTGGTGACGCAGTACTGGCTAATTTAAAGTTAAACACTTTAGACGTTGTTTATGGTATTGATGAAAATCCATCAGAGCCTAGATACTTACCGGGTTTATATACAGTGAATGTTATTGCTAAAAATGCAACAGGTACACGCAGTGGCTCAGTAACGTATAACTTTGAAGTGAATGCCAATTAATGGAAATTAACGTTTGAACACATAACACTGGGTCTTGCCAAAAACATAACAGGCAAGACCCTAACTTAGTAAAAGTGCCCGTGACTTTTTCTCCTTAAATATATACTTTTTTGCCCCCCCTTTAACTAAAACCGTCTTAGCTCTCTAGAAATAAAACATCGCTGCGGATAATGTATTTAACACCCCGACTAATGGGTAGCGAACTATGCACTCTATGTAGTGGGTGTGAACCATGCGGAAAACACAGAACCGAGCCCACCGGCGTACGAATATCAACATCCTTCATTGGTGCATGCCGACTTACCGCGTCATAAGGGTTGTTGCCATTCACTCTAAAGCGGGTTTCACCACCGTCAAAATCATCACTTAGGTACATCAAAAAAGTCATTTCGCTGTAGCGATCAGGATATGCATTGCCCACCAACTGCTGATTTAATACGCGACTGCCGGGCCACGCACCGTCGGTATGAAACTTAAAAAAGTCGCCTTCTTTATAACGATAAAAACGAAAACGCGCATTAATAGCCACGGCCTTACGACCGTCAAATAAATCATCCGTGCCCGTTACACCATACGCCTGCATTAAATGTGCGCAGCGTTGCCAAATAAGTTGATCGGTTGTTTCATCCACCACCCAAGTCACATTATCATTGTGGCGAACGTCTCTTGATAACGAAACAGGTGCATCGGGTAAAAAAGCCAGCGCTTCGGTGGTATCGATAAAAGCTTGGCATTCTTGTTGTGAAAAAACATTCAAAAGCTGAAATGCCCCCGGTACCTCTGAAATATCTTTACGGGTAACCGTTAATGGTGCCTGTAACGCCAATCCCGTAGGATTTTCCTTGTGGCTGGCCCATGTTGGTAATGATGGATTTTCTGCACCCGGCTCACGGGCCACCACGTAAAAATCATTAAGGTTAATGTTAGTTTTCATATTTCCCCCCTCCCCCCTTTAATTAACGGTTAATGATTAATCACAGTGACTTGTGCAAATTGGCGGTGGCCTTCTACTGAACCGTGATAACCAAAACCACTTTGCTTGGCACCAACCCAAGGCGCATCACCGCCAGCACCCACCCCTTGATTAAGGCCTATCATGCCCGCTTGTAATTGCTGAGCGACTTTTTTGGCATCACGTTTACCAAATACCACTGCGCCTAAACCATAAACGCTGTCATTTGCGCGGCTAATTGCAGTGTCTAAACACCCAAAACGATCAATGGCAACAACCGGCCCAAACGTTTCTTCATTTTCAATGTTCATTGATGGATTAATATTACTAATAACCGTTGGTTGAATAAATGGAGTTGAGGGATTTTTTTCACCCAATAAAAGAGTTGCGCCTTTTTTTAATGCGTCTTGTATGTGGCTTACCACTTTTGCATGTTGTTTAATATTTACTAATGGGCCAATATTCACTTGGCTATCGCGCCAGCTGCCTATTTTATATTGCAAGGCAATCTTCACCACCGCTTCTTCAAACTGATCGGCAATTTTTTCGTCTACATAAACACGCTCGGTGGACGTACACATTTGACCCGCGTTTTCAAAACTAGACGCCACCGCAAATTGCGCAGCGGCAAACACATCCGCATCCTCTAAAACAATCATCGCATCGTTGCCACCCAGTTCCATCACTAAACGTTTTAATAGCGGCGCAGCGTTGGCCATAATGTTGCGACCTGTTTGCAATGAACCGGTAAACGCCACCATGTTAATGTTTGATTTCACTAACGCCTCACCCACATCACCGCCACCGTGGGCAATTTGCAACACCCCTTTAGGCAAGGTTTCGTTAAGAATATTTACCAGCATTTCAGCCACCAAAGGGGTCTCTTCAGAGGGCTTTAAAATAACGCTATTACCCGCCACTAGGGCCGGCACAATTAAATTATTCGCCATGGCAAGAGGATAATTCCATGGGGAAATCACCGCCACGATACCAAGAGGGCGATATTGAATTTCACTGTTACCCGCTAAACGCTGGTTAGTGAAGGCTTTGGCCGATTCCGCCGCTAAATAGCGGCCACCATGCAGGGTACCGCTGGCTTCAGAGCTGGCGCGGCGAGTATCTTTACCCATCTCACGACTAATAAGCTGTGCCAGGTTTTCTTCTGCGTATTCTGATGCGGCGTAGGCTTGCTGAATAAGGCTACTGCGTTCATGAAGTGGCCGTTGGCCCCAGCTAATCTGTGCCTGAGCCGCACGTTCCACCATATCTTTCAGCGCGACTTCATTAGTAATGCTGACAGAGCCGACGATTTCGCCATTGCTAGGGTCTATTGAGTTTAATGTCTGTTCTTGAGTGGTTTGTGCTGCGGCTTGGCTGAGTGTGCTCACGATGGAATCCTTTGCTGTCTATTTACAGTCAATCTATAAGTCAGTTTTATCTGGCCCCATGGTAAGCTGCATCAGATACAAGGAAAATCAAGCAATGACTGTAAGAGATACAGGTTTATTCATATGAGCACATCGAGTCGACTGGCCAAGCTAGAGCTTAAGCAACTAAGAGTGCTGCGGGCCTTATTACGTGAGCGCAATGTATCTAGGGTGGCTGAGCAATTAGGTGTGAGCCAGCAAACCGTGAGCGAGCAACTGAAACGCTTACGGGATATTTTCGATGATCGCCTGTTTGTACGCACCAGCAATGGTGTCATCCCTACCCCAGTGGCCGAGCGTTTATCCGCAAGATTAGACAAAATACTCAACGATGTTGAAGCGTTATTAGAAAGTGAGTCTTTTGACCCTGCACGGGTGGAAGGCATATTTAATATCAGTGCCACCGATTTTGAGCAACGTGCGGTATTACCCAAATTATTAAAACTATTGCGCCAGCAAGCACCGGCTTTAAAAGTGATCGTGCATAAGTTAGAAATTGATCAAATGGCGCAGCAGCTATTAACCGGGCAAATTGATTTAGTTTTTAGCACGCCCAGCTTTGTGCCTGATAACTGCCCCACGATGCACTTGTATCAAGAGAGCTATGTGTGTGTCTCGGCCAAGGGCTCACACAAAATTTGCGAGTCAAATAAAATGCGTTTAGCGCAACTTATGTCGCCACAAGAGCTTTCATTGTTTGATCATATTGTGATTTCGCCTTCGCGGGCACACCTACGCGGCATGGCCGATGACTGGTTTGAAGCAAAAGGACTACAACGCAATGTTGTATTGTCGGTGCCATCGTTTGCCGCCGCTGCCGAGTGTGTTGCAGAAACCGATAGCCTAGCATTTTTGCCGTCGAGACTATTGCCAAACGAAAAACTTCAGCAAGTGCACTTAACAGAATACCCACCGGGATTTGAAGTCATCGCCGCTTGGCATGCTCGCTCGGGGCAAGATCCATTGCATTTATGGATAAGGGCATTATTAAGCGGGCTTACCTCCCATTGGTAAATTTTGGGGCTGCAGCAAAATTTTTATGATTACGCAGTAATGCTTCAAAGGATACGGGTTAGATATTTAAAAGTTGTTATGGTTGCCTTAATGGAGCCCAAACCCAAATAAGAAATCCCAATCAAACAGTCATACTTAGAAACCAGCATACTCTTCATTATTTACTGCTCGTAAGTCATTGAAATCATGATTTCTAACTGTGGGCGTCCGGAATATTTGCAAAGCTTGATTGGCTTATTTGCCTTATATCTAACTATAGTAACTAACGAAAACTGCCATAGTTATTTTTAGATGATTAATGCCTGCAGCATTACGCGGGGATTAAAGTGTGACACGGTTGGCACTTTAGGATTATCGCTTATCTTTGTGTCAACCTAATTGTTTTTGCAACGTTAGGACGCCAAGAACCCTAAATAGGCACCATATTTTGATATCAATAAAACCCCTTATTTCCACTAGCTTATTGCTTGCTCTACTGACCGCCTGCGGTGGGGAGAGCAGCGATTCATCCATTGACCCAATAAGCGAGCCCATTATTGTGGACCCTGTAGATCCCCTTGTCCCTGTGGACCCAAATGCGGGAGTGGGTGCACCACAAGAACTCATTGCCAATGCCTTTTCGGGCACCAGTATTGGGCTGGCATGGCTTGATAGTGACGCGACTTATCAAGTGTATCGAGATGGGGTCATCATTAGCGAAACCCAAAATAATTATTACCTAGATCAAAGCTTGAGCGTAAATACGGCATATAGCTATGCCATCACCACAAGTGATGTGGCACAGGTAAGTGATACTGCTACCGTTACGGCCAAAACACTGATTAACAGTACTAACGACGGCTTCGACAACGGGGCAGAAACAGTGATCACCAATGATCGCCTGTTAAATTTTGCGGCTTGTAACATCACCTCGGGCCGAGACACTTCATTGGATGTAAGCGAAGCCGACCTAGATGCTTGTTTGGGGGCGATGCTGGCAGACAATAATATGGCATCTCACCTTGAAGACATGCGCGCTTTTTCTGCCCGTGTCAGAAACGAGCAAAGCCGCGCCATGGTGGAATTAGGCATGCGACTTTTCCACAGTAAATCCCTCAGTGCCAACGGCGATACGTCTTGCTCTTCGTGCCACCACCCCGCGCTGGGATGCGGTGGCGATGATTTATCCATGCCGGTGGGTGTAAATACCCTTGAGCCCAGTTTATTAGGGCCGGGTCGCAGCGATGGCACGCACTATGTGCCCATAGTACCCAGAAACTCTCAGTCCACTTGTAATACGGCTTTATGGCGTAGGGGTTTATTTTGGGATAATCGAGTGGCCTTACAAAACCGGGGAGTCAGTACCGGATCAAACGATGTTGATAATAATACCGACGCTGCGGTGGGCACTGGCACTTTGGCGTTGCTGATGGCCCAAGCCCACTTTCCGGTCACAGCAGCACCCGAGATGGGGGATGTTGCTCAGTTTGCATATGATGAAACTGTTGATAGCGACCTTAGCGCCTATCGGGAAAATGTATTGGCGGCTAACTTATCACCACAAGACTGGGGCGACATGTTTAACGCCAGTTATGGGGATTCGGCCATTAACTATTCCAGAATTGCGCAAGCCTTAGCGGCTTATGAAGCAGTACAGCTATTCATTGATAATCCGTTTTTTGATTATGTTGATGGTGACTTAAATGCCATTAGTAGTGACGAAAAACGTGGTGCTATTACGTTTATGGACAGCAAATCTGGCTGTACGTTTTGTCATAGTGGCGCCTTTTTTACCACCGAAGCTCAGCTACCAGGTAACTATCCACAAATTGGTGTTGGCACTGCAGCAGATGGCAGTGGCGGCGACTTAGGTGCAGAGGGACTCAGTGGCCCTGGAGCATTTCGCGCACCTACCTTATTAAATGTAGCCATCACCGGTCCTTGGGGACATAACGGTCAATTTGGCACATTAAAACGCAACGTGGAGCATTACCAAGACCACGGTGCTTCTATTGCGGCTTACTTTGCCAATGATGAGATGTGCGATCTTGAACAATTTAAAGACCTGCCAAACTGTGCCAGTGAAGTGGCCCCCAATGGATTAGCCCTGTCGGAAAACATATTGCAGGGTAACGTGGAATTCTCAAATAATATAAGTGATTTAGAAGTAGACCTAGTGGTGAAGTTTTTAGAAACCCTCACCGACCCAGATGCAGCCAACCCGCTATCCAATGCGATTCAAGCCTTAATCCCACCCAGAGATGGTGGCCCAGATAATAAACAGCTTGATGCCACCGATATAAATGGCAATGCGTTATAACAATGCGCTCACTACCGCCCTGTAAACCCGTATTGATATTCTAAAAAACTGTAAAATACTAATAGGATCACATTTAATGTACCCAACTACATTAACCTTGTTCGCTGTTAAAGCGGCCATAAAGTCCACCATATTAATAAGCGTCTTAACGGTCAGCGCCTGTGGCAGTGATGACAAAACAACGCAAGCCCAGCCCATAGACACTTCACAACCCTCTTTGGAAAATGTCGCGCCCGTCGCTAATGCAGGAATAAATCAAACCGTTATGGAGCAAAGTCAGGTTACCTTGAATGGTGCCAATAGCAGTGACAGCGATGGCACCCTGACACGTTTTCTATGGATACAAACTCAAGGCACCAGCGTGGATTTAAGTGATGCCAGCGCAACCTCGCCAACTTTTAACTCACCCAATATTAGCGAAGATGAAAGTTTAATCTTTGAGCTCACGGTAACAGACAACCAGGATGTGACACACACAGATTGGGTGAGCATTCATGTCACCCATTTTTCTGCAAGCTTAAACGATACCGGTTTAACCCTGGGTGGTAATTACCCCAGTGGCAATAACATAAGCTGTATAGGTGAAACAGTCGAGCAACAAGATTGTTTTCAAGGGCGCGATGCCAGCCACCTTGATAACAGCGACGGCCATGCTGGATTCAGCTTCACCAAATTGAATAGCAATGGTGACTCGCTCATTGCCACGGCTAGTAGCTGGCAGTGTGTTAAAGATAATGTCAGCGGTTTAATTTGGGAAGTGAAAACAACCGATGGTGGTTTACATGACCAGAATACCAGTTACCGCTGGGGAGGCGTGGGTGCGCAACAGTGGGGCACACAATTTTATGAGGACTGGAATAGTTTGCTAGATGGCAGCAACCAAGAACAACTATGCGGCTTCAATGACTGGCGTGTACCCACAATAAGCGAACTTGAAGGCTTAGTAAGCTTTGACCGCACTGCTCCCACCATAGACACGGATTATTTTCCTAATACGGTATTAGCCGGTTATCTGTCCATCAACGCCAACAGCAGTGATGAAAGTGTTGCTTGGTATGTACATTTTAATGGTGGCTGGACGCACAGTAATGCACTTAGGGATAACAGTGATGCCAGCCGACTTAAATATGTACGCTTAGTAAGAGATGGATTTTAACCTCGACCTAAAACTATAAACAAAATTAGTCACGGAACCCATAATGTCACTCATAAAAATTTTTCAACTTACAATCCTTACATTTTCAAGCCTAGTATTAACTAGCTGGGTGAATGCAACCTGTGAAAATATTGCTGAATCGGTACCCAATAGTCGCCTGCTTAATAATGCAGATGGCACCATCTCGGATTCGCTCACCGGTTTAATGTGGAAACAATGCAGTGAAGGGCAAACAGCAGACACGCAGTGCAGCGGTAATACTAGCAGTCATAATTGGCAAGCGGCGCTGCAAATTGCCTCAAACTTAAATGCAAGTGGCGGCTTTGCGGGCCATAGCGATTGGCGCTTACCCAATGTAAAAGAACTGCGTTCCATCGTTGAGCCGGCTTGTCATACACCCGCCATAAACAATGAACGCTTTCCAAACACCGCAAGCATAGAATACTGGACATCCACGGTTAGCGTCGACAACACCAGTAATGCCTGGCGTGTTGAGTTTGGCAATGGGGAATCCAACGCTGCCCGTAATAACCGTACCAGTAGTTATGCAGTACGTCTGGTACGAGTTGAGCAATAACGGGTGACTGCCCCTTAACC
>MAAA01014028.1_pt1 | contig 33154 bp, 27 predicted proteins | sample 1115971 | NCBI WGS metagenome assembly MAAA01 (sample SAMN04961123, study PRJNA320927) | seawater metagenome | isolation source: sample BD02T6 sea water enriched with oil for 6 days | place: USA:Gulf of Mexico | collected 2013-07-27 | reverse complement strand
TCAGACCATATTTCATTTATTCCACGATGAAAATAATCAAATCGATTATCTTGAAGCTGCCTAAACAAAGTTTCATAACTAACATGGGTTCTCACCAAAAGATTATTAGCTTTATATACAGCAAGATCCGCCCATAGGGTGCCATGTCCTCCTGTATACTGGCGAAGTCCATCTAAGTTTTTTACTCTGCTAATGAACTCAAAACTATATTTATTAACAAGTAACAGTCTTAGACCTAGCAATCCTTTGTAAATAGGGACTTTAATGGGGATCATTTTACGTTCGCGATATGGTGTAGTAGACAGCCACTGTACATCTACGTCACCTGAAATAACTTGATATTCGCCCCTTCCTTCATTGACCCGTTGGCTCTTTGGAGTGTGGATATGATAGGGTTTGTCTATTTTACTAAGCGCTAAATGCAGAAGTTTATTACCAACAGCATAACGAGCTTGCTGTTGGTAATGTTTAACGCTTATGTTTTCAGTTGCCCAAGTAAAAACAGGCAATAGTGCCAACAGTAAAAAGCAAAATGCACGGTGCATAATAACGTTATGCTCCTGAGGCGTGATTTAAGTAATCAACAAATTTTGCGGCTGTACTAGACAGTGTCTTATAGATAAGGCCGCTTAATTTACACTAAGCGACATTTAAGTATCCATCTTCAGTGAAACTTATCCCGTGACAAACTGAGGAGCAAAACCCATGCTCCATACAATAACGGTCCCTACCCGGGTTACCACTAAGTAAACCAAAGCGACGGTTAAAATTGCGCCACTAAAGGGAATCGCCCGTTCTTTTTCTATGCCTAATACAATGGGCAAACCATCGTACATTAAGTAACCGGTATAACCGGCAGCCGCTAAAAATACTAGGGTATTTACAATGGGCTCTGGATACAAAAGAATGAAGCCTGCTAAAAACATAGGGGTACAAGAGTAGGCAGTTAAGGCAATACCGTAGGCAAAAAATTTGTCGTGACTACTGCCGTAATTTTTACTCATCCAGTCGATGGCCCAGCCCAACCCAAATACGCCGACCAACATAGCAACGTAGGTCAGTACCACTAAGGGGAGGGCACTTTCTGGTGTGAGTTTTATAAGTTGGCCACTGCCGACCTGCCAGCCAATTTGAGTGGTGGATATATAGGCACAAATTGGACTAATCAGCGCTAGTATCCCCACATAAGCGCCATATACTAATAAAGGGCTTTTGTGCTCTTTTTTAATGTGACTCCACTCTTTATCCGGGTGGGTGAACATTCCAAGTACATGACTTAATAGCATATTCCGACCTCTGGTTGGGGGATTGCGTCATAGCGCTAAGGCTTCTGTTTTGGCCAAAGCGTTAACTCTCACCTTATATATAGTCCACAATGACCTAGTGCGCGAGTTAAACGCTTGATTCAGCTCACTAAATTCTATTTGTCTTAGCCTGTTTTTTGAGCATATTACCTAGCGGTTACGGGGGGGAGTATTTAGCGTAGACGTGTACCCCTTAATGCATATAGTGTTCATCGTTCAATACTGGTATTTATGAAACAATAATTTTTAACCTTACTAAATATAAAGTCTGTATTTGGGGTGGCACCGTTTTAAACTTTCCCAGTTCCTTTTCATCATTAAGATAGACTTAAAAATAAACGAGCTTTTGTGCAACACGTATCCCAAGATAACTTTGTCCTTAACGGTCCCATACTGAGCAGTTTTGTAAAAATTGCGGTTCCCTCAATGATTGGTTTTGTATCAATCAGTTCGGCGGCAGTGGTGGATGGCATTTTTGTTGGTAATTACCTAGGCTCCCAATCGTTAGCGGCTATTAACTTGCTAATGCCTATGCTGACATTTGTATTTGGCATCGCCTTTATGTTTGCGGTGGGCGGCAGTGTACGCGCGGGTAAATATATTGGTGAACATGACTTTACGGCCGCCTCAAGTATATTTAGTAAAACGCTTATTACCTGCTTTTTCATCGGCATTATAATTGTTGTTGCCAGCCTGACCTTTGATAGGGCGATTTATCAAGCGATGGGAGCCACGCAACAGCTTTACCCGCTGATGGCACAGTACTTTTTAGCGTATGTTCCATTTTTAGTTGTAGAGCTGGTGGCTATAGGCCTATTTTACTTTATTCGCTTAGACGGGTTTGCCAATTTAGCGGCTGTGGGATTAACCATTGGTGCGTTGATGAATGTGATATTAGATTATATTTTCATCGTTAAACTAGATTTAGGCTTAACCGGTGCTGGTTTGGCAACTGGGCTTTCTCAAATATTGTCTTTATTAATCTTGATTACGTATTTTTCAAAAAAAAACCGCAAGTTAAAAATACTCTATGACCCTAAAAATTGGTTTGAAATATTACAGTCGGCCTATAACGGTTTGTCCGAGTTTATTAACGAAGTCAGTGGTGGGGTGGTGGCCTTTTTATTGAATTGGATCATTATTACGAGTATTGGCGTAGAGGGTGTGGCGGCAATTACCATTATTAATTACTTGATATTGATGGCTATGATGATGAATTTTTCGGTATCTGAGGCTGTGCAAGTATTTGTGAGCCAAAATTTTGGAGCCAATAACCGACAGCGTATAGTACGCTTTATGCAGGTATCTTTTATGGCGTGTTTTTTTATTAGCGCAGTGTGTTTAACTTTATTGTTAGGCTTTACCGACCCTATTATTCACGTTTTTCTTGATGATGACGCCGAGCAAGCCGCAGCTTTAGCCTCTGATTTTGTGTACACGCTCTGGCCTATATTTATATTTAATGGCATAAGCATTACTATTAGTGCCTACCTAACCGCCATTCATCATGCCAAAGCGTCGGCCGTGCTGGCGTTATCTAGATCGCTTATACTACCGTGCGGATTATTGGCTATATTTTACTATTTTATCAGCTCGTTTTCTTTTTTATGGGCGTTACCAGTAGCTGAAATAATTACCTTTATGGTGGCGGTAACTTTGTTTTTCCGTTTTCACCCCAATAAAATTATGTCAGATAAGCATTAAGTTTGCTCACTTTCGCATAAGTTAGGATATTTATGCAGTATAACCAGTACTTTCTCTGATATTCAGATGTTGAATATAGGTAGTTCTTTGCCCTTTCGCATGGCAATAGCCAGTTTATTCAATTATTTCACCCATATGCTCCCTACAATGACTGAAAATGGTGCTAAACCTGTGAATAGCGCCACTAAAATAGGGTTGTATATATGAATAAAAAACTTAAATCGGCATTTGAATCTGAAATGACGTTAGCGCGAAAGCACTACCTGCAAGCCAATTATGATCAGTGTTTTAAACATTTAGAGCGTGCCCATATTTTAGGTCAGCGAAATTACATTCCCCATGTAATTAACCATTTTTGCATGCTGAAGGTGGCGTTAAAAATATCAGATTGGCGAGAAGCCATGGGGCAATTTACCCGCATGGTAATGAGTGTTGGATCCTTAATAGGCATGGTCCCTATTGGCAATAGCGGGCGTGCACGTATAAGCCCAATTAAACCGATGCCAATACCTTCGGACTTGCAAAAATATTTTAAACCATGAAGCTACTTACAGGAAAACGTTTAAAGGCTTGGGTTAAGTGGCTGATAAGTGTGCTGCTTTTATTGGCGGTGTTAGCAGCATGCTTATTTATGGTATTTGAGAACAATAAACAGGCTATAGAATTACAGTGGTCGAATCGAATTGTGAATCAAATCCCAGCGTTTGGAAGTACTCAAACCCTCTCAATATTGCCGTTAGTCAATTGGCACACTAAGAACACCTCATTACAGGGGGAGGCTGGAGTTTCTTATTTAATTAAAACGGATCAACACACTATATTATTTGACGTGGGTTTTAATCGCAATCAATCGTCGCCGTCACCGTTAGAGCACAACATGCAACAACTGAACGTTGAAATAAGCGATATAGATACAATTTTTTTAAGCCATGCTCACTTAGACCATAACGGTGGTCAGTCTTGGGTTAATAAACAAACGTTTTCCATGGGGCTACAGCAAGCGGATTTGTCCCATAGCAATATTTATGCGCCAACACCCACTAATTATCCAGGGGTCCACGTTAATATTATTCCCAATGCCACGGTGATTGGTGAAGGGGTTGCAAGCTTAGGGGCCATTTCAAGGCAGTTATTAATGGGCAAAATTCAAGAGCAGGCATTGGTAATTAAGCTGGCAGGCAAAGGTTTGGTGGTGATTGTAGGATGTGGCCATCAAAGTGTGCCCAAGATCTTAGATCAAGTTAAGCGCGTTTTTGATGAACCTATTTATGGCGTAGTGGGAGACTTGCATTACCCGGTTCCAAACGGCCGCCTTAATTTAATGGGTATCAATTTGCAGCGAGTTTTTGCCTCGGGCGAGGGCCCTCATAGCCCCATTACATTTGAGGATATGCAACAAGAAATGAATTTATTAAAGCAAGCGGGTGTGCAGTTCATGGCTTTGGGTGCACACGATACCAGTGATGAGGTGATTGAATACGTCAGTGAACATTTTACTAATAATTACCATTATGTACGGGTAGGTGATCGCATTAACGTGCAGTAATAACCTTAAGCCAGGGGCACATAAATCATCGCTGTGCCCTTATATTTACTTTTACCTGCGACAATTTGCCACATGCCCATGATACGGGATGTGCTATACAATCCTTTTTAATCTCTTACACGCTTGCCACCTCTTTTCAGTTCGGAGCCTTTATGTCATCGCTAAATCCTAGCATTAAAATTGCCTGCCTAATGTTGGCCACAAGCTCCGCCTTTGCTCATGACTGGAATAGCGCTCGTCCAGATGCGCATGCGCCTATTTCTGTTATGGGTGAACATACCCATAATCAGGGCGAGTTCATGGTGTCCTATCGCAATATGCAGATGGATATGAATAGCCTGCAAGAAGGCACTAAAACGGTGTCGGCCCAAGCAGTTTTAGATGACACCAACAACAGTTACATGGCGGCCCCCACCTCCATGAGCATGAAAATGCACATGTTGGGTTTAATGTACGCCCCCACCGATACCACCACCGCGATGGTGATGCTGCCTTACTTAGAAAAAGACATGGATATGTTGATGAAATCAGGCATGAAAATGTCTATGGACAGTAAGGGAGCAGGCGACCTTAAAGTGGGCGCATTGCACAACATACTGAGCAAAGACGGCCAAAAAGTGCACTTAAACCTTGTTATGAGTTTACCCACCGGCTCTATTGACGAAGAAAACGACAGCGGAGCGGTGTTGCCATATGCCATGCAGTTGGGCTCGGGCACCTATGACTTACTGCCGGGCATTACCTATACCGTACAAAAAGAAGATTTTTCGTATGGGGCGCAAGCACAAGCCACTCTACGAATAGGCGAGAATGACCGAGATTACACATTAGGTAATCGCGTAAAAGTACAAAGCTGGGTACAAATGCCTGTGCATCAACAAGTATCAGTGTCAGTACGCTTAGCCTATGAAAATTGGAAAACCATTGAAGGCGCGGATGAGAGCTTAAATGCCATGATGGCGCCGACGCTTGATGCTGATTTACAAGGGGGTAATGTGTTAACGGCTGGCTTGGGGATGAACATCACGCTACCCATGGGTAATCGCTTAGCCGTTGAATACAGTAAAGAGCTGGCTCAAGATTTAGACGGCCCACAAATGGCTCAAGACGATAGCCTTACCTTGGCTTGGCAGCTTAGTCTTTAATGCCTATTTGAGTAGTTGAGTGATCATGTTGAGGGGGCGGAGTTAAAGCTCTTGAAGTAAGCGGCTTTCGGCTTCTTCCTGGTCGCTAAATACTTCCATATATCGAAAGGAAATGCCTTTTGTCACTTCCTTCACAAAGTAATTTTGAAGGCTGTTAAAGGTCACAAAGCCGATCACCTCACAGCCATGTTTGTTGCACCATATAAGTTGATTTCTAAGGCGCTCGATGACATCTGGCCCGCAGGTTTCAAAATCCTGGTATGAATTCAACAGTGCCCATTTTTGACCCTTTAGGGTTTTAAGCTGTTGGTTTACTGAGCGTTCATAATACAGCACGCTGTCCATGTTGAAGGCGCCAATAGGCCGGCAAATAATTAAACTTTCTTTAATGGATATTTCAACTGTACCGTGGCGCATAAACGGGTGTACCTTTATGTTTTAGCTATGAATATTATGGCTGAGATACCGTGTTTTACGAGTAAGCAATGCGTGCAATGACCTCTTGATGTTCCCCTTCAATCTGAATAATGGGGGCAGGGGCCAGCTTACACTTTTGACCGCTAATACAATTACGGGTTTTAATATCAAATTCATAGCCGTGCCAAGGACAGCTCACGGTGCCTAGGGCTACATTGCTTTCATTGAGTGGTCCCAGCATATGTGGGCACGAAGCCGAGTGCGCCACTAACGTGTCATTCAAGTTGATTAAGCGAAATGGGTGGCCATTAAAATCAAACGCTTTGGGCAGCAGAGCTTTTAATTCGTTTAACGTTCCTAAGTTTACATATTCTGTTTTAACTAGGCTTTTACCAGCTTTAACTCTGTTCAGTTCATTTTGGCGGGTGGCCATCATCCATAAGTCTTCATCATAAAGGTGTGCATAGGTTTCTAGATACTGTTGGGCGTAAAGGGGTTTAAGAAGGCGCGGAAGTTTCGGCACATAAACATCAACAATAACTTTTATGCGATTTTCATCAATGGGAATGGCATGAGTCCAAACTTCAGTGCCCTTGCCCAAACCAGATAGAGTGCGGGTAATCCAGCGGTTTTTGTCACGGTCAAGCCTAAGCTCTAATACCATCGAATTCATGAAAGAATAGGGCTGTAAATTGCCACGGGCGCGCCAGCCCCATTTCCCCTGATCCAGTATCTCTAGTTTGGAAAAAGATGACGAATGCAACCAGGGCAAGTGTTCGCCGTCGATGGCGTTTTCATACATGCGCTCAAGGCTAATGGGCAATTCACGGGTATAGGTAGTGACATGGGGAAGTTTAGTCGTGAAAGCGGGCAATAGCTGGCGCATGCGATCGAGCAAAAAGTTGATAATAGTCATGATTCACGTTCATTATTTTTATTGTATGCTCATCATACGAGATAAATCTGCCGTATTCACGGCAATTTTCCGGTGTATTGTCTTTGGGAATTGCTACGCTTAATCGTATAATACCCCTTAGTTCTTTTTTGGCTGGACCGTTCATGACCGATGATATTAGTTACAAAAACAATCCCTTACATGGTTTAAGTTTAAAAAACTTGCTGATTGAGCTGGTGGATCAGTATGGCTTTGAGCTTATGTTTGCCTACCTAAATATTAATTGCTTTAAAACCAACTCCAGCATTGAGTCCAGCGTTAAGTTTCTTAAGAAAACCGATTGGGCCCGTGAAAAAGTTGAAGCATTTTATATGTATCAATTTAAAAGCTTACCTAAAGCGAGTGGTGCTCAGTTTAATTTACCCCCTAGAGACCGGATTGTGCCTTCCCATCAAAGTGTGGGGGAACCCGCTGAATTGAGTTTGGAAGATGCCGAACAACAACGTCAACAACGTGAAAAGAAAGCGGCTGAATACAATGGCGGCGCGGGTCGACGTACAGGTAGTGGTAAATACCCTGGCGGCGCACGCACCTCAGTTCTTGGCGGACGCAATGATAATTATAAATCGTCTAAACCCGCTCATACGCGTAGCGATAGTGCGCCCTCAAGCACGACTGATTCTGATGGACCGGTTGATCCTTGGGCCAATGCCAGACGTTAGTAACAAATAATCGCACTTCTCTTAGTGAAATAAGCATTTTCGTCTACGCTTAGACGAAGGTGAGGTGTGTGCAGTGGTTAAAGTAAATTGGGCTTGGCCAATGATTTTTACTTGGCTGTGTACCATGGCATTGGCATTTTGGTGGTTTGAATACCGCCATTGGCAACTGTTTGATGCTAAAAACGTGTTATTTAACGGCCAGCAATTAAGCGTTCTGCAACAAAGACTACCCCCTTCACCTATAACAACGGTTGTTCATTTTAGTGATGACGCTTGCCCGTGTAGTCGTTATAGCAAGCCTCATATTCAAAAACTTCAACCACTATTGAAAAAGGCTCGTCAAATAACCTTAGGGCCTAAAGACACATTAATGAAAAACGTGTTTATTCCTGCTATACCTGCGGTGGCAGTTTGGGATGCTCAGGGTGAGTTGGCTTACTTTGGCCCTTACAGCAGTGGGATGATGTGCGGTTCGGGACAGGACTTTGTAAGTCGTGTCATGGGCAGTTTAGCAAACACAAAGAACCCAAAATGGATCAATACGGCAGCGGTGGGTTGCTACTGTCCTTGGTTGATATAGGAGAACACCTATGCAAGAACGATCAGCAGTTGTGAAGCAACATGCCAAGGCCGACAGAACCATGTTGGTGGTGATTTACATTACTTTGGCCTATTCATTGGCGTTGGCCAGTATGTACAGCACGTGGGGGCAGGCCATTGTTGTGGGTGGTGGTACCGCCTTAATGGCCACCATTTTATATAAAATGCACGGAGGGCAGCGTAGCACCCGTATATTTATGGGCTTGGCTTTAATGGTGATGACCATGCTGCATGTAAATCAGGCGCAAGGCATGATTGAAATGCACTTTGGTTTCTTTGCATTTTTAGCCTTGTTACTTTATTACCATGATTGGTTGCCTATTTTTGCGTCAGCGGCCTTAGTGGCGGTGCACCACGTGGGGTTTTACGCGCTGCAGCAACAAGGCGTTAACCTGTATATTTTAGACGCCAGCAACAGCAGCTGGAACATTATATTCTTGCATGCTGGCTACGTTGTGGTGGAAACCGGGGTATTACTGGTCATGGCCCGAGACCTTCATGCTAAAGAAGAGGCCAGCCAAGATTTGGAAAAAACGGTGGACGACATAACAGGGCATTCAAGGCTGGATTTAAATTACCGATGCCAGATGGTCGGCCATACAATCGCCGACAACTTTAATGCCTTTATTGAGCAAACCCATGGGCTTATTAAAAACATGAGCGGCGACAGTCAAAGCTTGGCTAAGTCCAGTACTGAGCTTAATGCGTTGATGGAAAAAAATGCCAGCCAATTAGTACTGCAGCAAGAAGAGACCGAGAAAATTACTACGGCTGTGACCGAAATGACCGGTGCCATACAGCTTATCGCTCAGAACGCCGAGCAGGCCGCCGATTCAGTACGGCAAGTAAAAGCAACAGTGAGTACCGGTAGCCAAGAAAGCCAGCGTGCTCAGCAAGGCATGGAGCATTTAGGTAGCCAAATTAATCAGGCATCTCAAGCCATCACAACCTTAGCGGCCGAAAGCGACAATATTGGTTCGGTATTGGATGTCATACGCGGTATTGCAGAGCAAACCAATTTACTGGCGTTAAACGCCGCCATAGAGGCTGCCCGCGCAGGTGAACAGGGCAGAGGGTTTGCGGTGGTGGCAGATGAAGTGCGCTCTTTGGCATCTCGTACTCAACAGAGCACAGAAGAAATAAATAATATGATCGGAAAATTACAAGAGGGCAGTAAAAGTACGGTGGCGGCAATGGAAGTGAGTCAAACGCTGATGGGGCAATGTGTTGAAGACACAGGTAAAACGCACAGTGCCCTCATGGAAGCCGAACAATCCATGGATGCTATTTTAGATTTAAATAACATGATGGCCTCGGCCACCACCGAACAAGAAAGTGTAGTGAGCAGCATGAGCGAAAATGCCCGAGTGATGCGCCAGTTAAGTGAAGAAAACGCACAGCGCCTTGATAATATTAAATTGGCGGCAGGATCGGTTAAAAATGTGGCGATGGACATGCAGCAGGGGGTCTCGTTATTTAAGGTCTAGACGTCACGTCAATTACGCACTATTAGAGCATATGCGCAGCGGAGCCATTTGTTGTTATTATGCTGCTTTATGCAATGCAAAGTAGACACTATGCTCACACTCATCAAAAAAATGCTGCTGCTAGGTTTAATATCCCAGTTATCTGCTTGTATCATTTTCCCGTTAAAACAAACAGATCAAGATCGTTCTTTGCGTTGGTGCCCACCTTTACCTAATTGTGCCTCTACCGAAGCGCTGACGTTTGTACACAGTATTCAACCGTTTGAGCTGAAAATGCCTATGGATCAAGCGTGGCCGTTCATTCTAGAATCCGTTAGTCAGTTAACCGGCACAACCATTGAGCATGAATATCCGGGTTACATTTATGCCAAGACTCACAGCCCAGTGTTTCACTTTTTAGATTACTTTGAAGTATTGGCGATGCCACAGGAAAAACGCTTAAACGTACGGTCATCATCTTTGTTGGGTATTAGTGATCTTTTAGCAAATTACTTACGTACCGAGCGTTTCAGGGAATCGTTAGAGGCCAAAGGGGTTATTAGAAAAAGCAAATAGTGGTGGGGGCATTGATAGTCTAGGATAACTATAAATGCCCAATTAGCGCAGTGTTAATAAAAAGCGGGCTCACCCTCTGGGCGAGTTTTAAAACGTTTGTGCACCCACATATACTGTGCAGGGTAACGTCGAACAGCGTCTTCTAACTGTTTGTTCCAGTTAATGGCATCTTGCTGTTCATCTTCACCAAAGTTTGGCAATTCAGCCGAAAACTCAATTTCGTATTGTCCTGGTCCAAGGCGGCGCATGCCCATGAAAATAACCGCGGCCTTGGTTTCACGCGCGATCCAACTGGGGCCGGTAATATTAATGGCATCCACACCAAAGAAGGGGGCGAAAACGGATGCTTTTTTGCCAAAATCTTGATCACAGCCGTACCAAACCATGCCCCCATCTTTCATGAAAGATTGCATTTTCTTAAGTTCGCTCTTTTTAAAGCCCGTCACTCCTGCCTTGGCCCGGCCGGTTTCAATCATATTATTCATTATAGGGTTGTTATTGGGGCGGTACATGTAGGCCAGTTTTTGTACTTTAGATGAGAATAGTGGAATGGCAAAATCCACCACGGCAAAATGTCCTCCCAGTACCAATACACCATTGCCTTTTTTTTGTGCGTTCAGTACATGTTCTAGACCTGTGACTTTTACGCTTTCTTTATACTCCGTCATGTCTTGCCACCAAGCATGAGTGCCTTCAATGAAACCTGTGGCCAGTTCAATGAAACACTGCTCAACCATTTCCTCTACCTCTTGTGGGGTTAGATGAGGAAAGCAGGCTTGAATATTCTTGCGTGCCACTTTAGTGCGTGAACCCAGCCTTTTTTTGGCTTGTTTGCCAAGCCAAGCACCCAAGCGGTGTTTATTTTTAAGGGATAAAAACGATATGCAATACAGGGTAAAAACCATCAAGCGCGAGGACAAGTATTTAAGGTTAAACACACTGGGGTAATTATTATTGTTATTCATAAAAAAGGGTCAATTTAACAGGGGAATGGGCTCTATTGTATATTAGGTGGGCGGATTTTCCATGTTAATAACGGCATATTTATAATTGTTAGCGTCTTCTGCCCCCTATAATAGGGGGCAGGAACACATCACTTAGATAGTGTGGCCGTTAACGCTGAGCATATTTATCCTGCAAACTAAAATATAACATTTTATTTAATAAACGATTTCCAGATTGTCTATCCAATATTTCATTTAATTCACGTTTAAGGTGACGGCGAAAGAGTGGGCGTTGATGCAACATGCCATCAAAATCCAAATCTTGGGATTGTGAATAGCTTAATAAGGATTTACTAAGCCGAGCAAGAGTGGCCTGGTCCTTTAGTAGGGATAAAAAATATTCGTTATAATCGGCATCGTGTTCGGTGGTAATGTCATTGAGATTGGAGGTACTTACAAAATTAATGAGGGCTTGGTTTTCAGTGATGCGCACTTGAAGGGTTTTTCTAATTACTTGGTTGTCCCATTGTTTTAGTCCATCCAAACTTACCTGTGCCTGTTGACTCACTTTTAAAGGGTTGTCACTGGCATAGCCGAATAAAGAGAGTGCTATTAATAATATAAGAAATGTAATTTGCATTGATTTCATAATTTTTTCTCCCGCTGTTATTTGATTATGGTTGGCATTTTAAAATTTGCCTGCTATTTTTTAGGGAAAATTGTTCATCAAAGTAACGGTATGTAAAACTTTTTATTAATCTGCGATAGTTCACTGTTGTTATGACTTAGTCGTCTAATGGGGCGCCTAATAATAAGATAAATCTTAAAATACGTTCCGAATTTGTGAATTTTATGGGCAGCCCCATGGGCCTTGTTAACAGCAAGGGTTGGCTATTAGGGCGGCAAGCGTTAGCGTGACCATCACTATCCGGTTTTTTATAACTCATGCCCTAGATGGACAGAAATTGACTGGATTTTGAGCGTTTTTATTGTGGGCTTGGGTTCACGGGGTTTCCTCGTCTATTGGGCTTATTACAATGTTTGTTAAAGGGCTTACGAGGTTAAAGACGGGATCAATCCAAAAAGCATGCAACTTTTCCACGACAGTGGTTTTTATTACTGGCTAGAGCTGTCCCTAGGTTCAATGTTATCATCACCCATCAATTTTTAAGGGGATAGATATGTCTAAGACATTTGAAGTTCAAGGTGTGCTGCACTCCATCGGTGAAACCACGGCCTATGGCCAGAACGGCTTCACTAAGCGTGAATTTGTTATCAAACTTAGCGGTGAAGGTGAAAACCCTGATTACCCTAATTACGTGGCCCTTGAGCTACTGAAAGACAAGTGCGCCTTGATGGATCAGTATCAGGTAGGTCAGGAGATCAACGCACATTTTAATCTGTCGGGCCGTCTATGGTCTTCTCAGGGTAAACCTGAGAAGTGTTTCACTAGCCTGCAAGCTTGGCGTATTGAGAGTGCTGGACAAGCAGCAGCTCCTTCAGCCGCGGGGGATTTTGACGGGGTATCTTTTGCGTCGGGCCCATCAAACTTTGACGATGAAGTGCCTTTTTAGGCGCCTTAAGCTACTTTTACAGTGTTATCTAATAATGCCTCTGTTTTCAGGGGCTTTTTTGTATGTGCCTTTCAATAAATTGTAACGGAGGGTGTACCTGGGTTCAGCAAAGCAACATTTTAAAAGTCCCCGTGGAGGGGCATTTGGACAGACCCTGTGCAGGCTTCTATTATTAAAAAGATAACAGCTACTAGTGACGTTTAGGGATAAAAAACCCATATGCAGCGTGTCGTGACATTGATTTTGTGTCTGCTGGCCATCAACCACAGCCATGCACAGGAATTGGTTTTACTTAACTGGGATGAATACCTGTCCGCGGGTGTTGTGGAGGCCTTTACCCGCGAAACGGGCCATACTGTTCGTACTGTGGTTTACGACAGCGACCCTGCGCGTGATGACATATTGGCAAGTTCAGCCATCAATGAATATGACCTTGTGGTGATAGACAGTTTGTCGGCCCAACGTTTTGGTAAGATGCAAAAACTGGTTAATTTAAATCAGCAGTTTTTGCCCAATGTACCCAATTTGAGCTCCTTATGGCGTCAAAGTTGTGGTCAATACAGTACCCCCTATTTTTGGGGCACATTGGGAATTTTATATCGCAGTGATCGTATGAGTTTTAAGCCTAAATCATGGGCTGACCTGCTTTATCCTCGCGATGCACTTAAAGGGCACGTGGGCATGCAGCTGGATTTTTACGATACACTGACCCCCGCCTTAAAATTAATGGGCACCTCGCTCAATTCAGAAGACAGCAAAGAGATCAAAGCGGCCCATGGTCTTTTACAGCGTCAAAAACCTTATGTATTAACCTATCAATATGCGTTGAGTTATCTGAGTGAGTCAAAAAATAAAGACAATTTACATATGGCATTGGGATACAGTGGTGACCAATATGCTTTAAATGGTGAGCAAGATCAGGGCCCTTGGAAATATGTGATCCCAAAAGAGGGTACCGCTATTTGGATTGATTGTTTGTCAGTGATTGCCACAACGACTAAAAAAATAGCGGCGTTGATGTTTATAGATTTTCTAAATCGTACCGACATGGCCGTTTTAAATGCCAATGAAGTGGGTTCTGCCACTACCCATATGGCCGCTAAAAAATTAATCAACAAAGAATTACTTGAGGATGCCAGTTTGTATCCAAATTCAGACGTCATTGGTGACAGCGAATTTTTAAAATCCATTAGTACCATTAGCAAGCGGCAACGAGGCAGTATTTTGCGCGCGCTTGAAAAATAAATTAAACACACAGCGTCTAAGCCCCACCATCACTGTCATTTATAGCCAATCATTCATAATACTCAGTGCCATTGTATGTCCGTATATGGGATGCTAATAATAGCTTAATAATTTTAGTTACAGTGTGCTTGCTACTTTTACATTTAGTGTAATGCATTGTTACATACAGCTATCACACAATAATAAATCGTATTGCCATTTTTAGGACCTCCCCATGAGTTTGTCTAGAGTTTTAATCGCCAATCGCGGTGAAATTGCCATTCGTATTGCCAGTGCTGCCGCTGAATTACAAATCACCAGTGTGGCAGTGTTTGCCCAGGATGACAGTGCTGCCTTGCATGTGCGTAAGGCCGATGAAGCCGTGCCGCTAAAGGGTATGGGCGTTGCGGCCTACCTAGACATTAAACAAATTATTGCCCTGGCCCAGCAATATAACTGCGATGCCATACACCCAGGTTACGGATTTTTAAGTGAAAGCAGTGTGTTTGCTAAAGAATGTGAAGCAGCCGGTATTATCTTTATAGGACCTAGCGTCGACACCTTAAGTGTCCTAGGTGATAAAGCGCGCGCCCGCTCATTAGCGTTAAAGTTTGAAGTGCCCTTACCACAAGGAACAGACTCGGCTGTGAATTTGCAGCAAGCTTGCGAATTTTTTACGGGTTTAGGCGAGGGCGCGGCCATCATGATTAAAGCCCTTGCCGGTGGCGGTGGGCGGGGCATGCGTGCGGTTAGCCACTTAAATGAGTTACCACAAGCCTTTGCCCTCTGTCAGTCTGAGGCGTTGGCAGCCTTCGGTAGCGAAGGTGTATATGTGGAGCAGTTAATACAAAAGCCTCGCCATATTGAAATTCAAATCATGGGAGATGGGCAGGGTCACGTGGTTCATTTAGGTGAGCGTGAATGCAGTTTGCAAAGGCGTCAGCAAAAATTAATGGAAATTGCACCTAGCCCTAGTATTAGCGTTTCAGTACGTGAGCAAATATGTAGTGCCGCCAAAACCTTAGCGAGCGGACTTAATTATCGCGGTTTGGGAACATTTGAATTTTTATTAGACGCTAATAATAACTTTTATTTTTTAGAAGCCAACCCGCGGGTACAGGTTGAACATACAGTAACAGAAGCCATTACTGGTATAGATTTAGTGCAGTCACAATTTAAAATAGCAGCTGGCACCAGCTTGCCACAGTTAGGTATTCATCAAGACAGCATTATGTTCAGTAAAGGTTATGCGATTCAGTTGCGTGTGAATACCGAGCAGCAAAAAGTAGATGGCTCGGTTCATCCCACGTCAGGGGTATTAACTCACTTTGAGATGCCCAGTGGTGCCGGTATTCGGGTAGACACGTGTGGGCATGTGGGTTTCACTACTAGTCCCTATTATGACTCATTACTGGCTAAGTTGATTATATACAGTGATGGTGATGATTTTGAAAAAGCCATTCGTAAAGCCCAGCGCAGTTTGCGTGAGTGTAATATTGAAGGCATAGACACCAATATTTCATTTTTGAAAAATTTATTGCAGCAGCCTGAGGTGCAAACAAATAATGTGTCTACCCAATATATAGATACTCACCTAGAGCGTCTGTTAACGTGGGTAGAGGACCTTCCTCCGCTTTATATTTCCCGTGATAACACACATAACACACATAACGCTCACAGCGAATTAAAATCCCATAGCAAAATTAATCAACACTTAACTGACAACAGTGTGCTGGTTAACAGTCCCATGCAAAGTGTGGTGGTGGAGTTGTGTGTTGACGTCAATGAAACCGTATTAAAGGGGCAACAAATTTGTGTGTTAGAAGCGATGAAAATGCAGCACATTATCAGTGCTCCGGTCAGTGGTGTTGTTAGCAGTATGCCCATAATTGTTGGCGAGGCAGTCTTTGAAGGGCATGCCTTAATAGTAATAGAAAAATCGTCACATCAAGGGGAGCAAATATCGGAAGAGTCACAATTTAATATTGAACATGTGCGCAAAGATCTTTCATTGTTGTTAGAGCGTAAAGCCAAAACCCTAGATGATGCCCGACCGGCAGCGGTAGCCAAACGTCATAAAAAAGGCGGGCGCATGGCGCGCGAAAATATTCATGATTTATTAGATGAAGGCAGCTTTTTAGAGTATGGCTCTTTGGCCGTGGCCGCCCAGAAAAAGCGACGCTCACTCCAAGAGTTAATCCAGATGAGCCCAGCCGATGGCTTAGTGGCCGGTACCGGCAGTATTAACGGTGACTTGTTTACAGAAGATAAGTCCCGTTGTTTAGTAATGAGTTATGACTACAGCGTATTTGCCGGCACACAAGGGGTCATGAATCATAAAAAAACCGATCGTTTATTGCGACTGGCCAACCAGCAAAAAATACCTCTAATATTTTTCACCGAAGGTGGAGGTGGGCGTCCAGGTGATACCGATTACCCTGTGGTGGCCGGGCTTGATTTAAATACCTGGTCGTCCATGGCGACACTGTCGGCGCTGGTGCCTATTGTAGGTATAGTGTCGGGGCGTTGTTTTGCGGGTAACGCAGCATTACTGGGTTGCAGTGATGTGATTATCGCCACTAAGAATGCCAACATTGGTATGGCCGGTCCAGCCATGATTGAAGGGGGCGGCTTGGGCTCGTTTACCCCCGAACAGGTAGGTGACAGCCAAGTACAATCAAGCAATGGCGTGATTGACATACTGGTAGAAGATGAGTCGCAAGCGGTATTGATGGCGAAAAAATACTTGTCGTATTTTCAGGGCAGCACGAATGATTGGCAGGCACATGATGCGCGTAACTTACGCCATTGTATTCCTGAAAACCGCTTACGCAGCTACGACGTTCACCAAGTGATTAAGTACGTGGCCGATGTGGATTCGGTTTTGGAATTACGTGCTCAATTTGGCAAGGGCATCATTAGCGCATTTATTCGCATTGAAGGGCGACCTTTTGGGCTCATGGCCAATAACTCTAAACACTTAGGAGGGGCAATTGATACACCCGCAGCCGATAAAGCCGCCCGCTTTATAAAGCTGTGTGACGCCTTTGATATTCCGCTTATTAGTCTATGTGATACACCAGGATTTATGGTGGGGCCGGAGGCCGAAAAAACCGCCCAAGTACGTCACTTTTCGCGGCTTTTTGTGTGTGCGGCCAACATGTCTATTCCCCTGTTTAGCATTGTTTTACGCAAAGGTTATGGCTTAGGGGCCATGGCCATGACCGGAGGCGGTTTTCATGCAGGTGTGTTTACTATGGCTTGGCCCACCGGTGAATTTGGTGCTATGGGCTTAGAAGGCGCAGTGCGTTTAGGCTTTAAAAAAGAGCTGGCCGCCATTGTAGACCCGGCTGCGCAAAAAGCGTTATTTGATAAATTGGTGGCTAAAGCGTATGAATTGGGCAAAGCCACTAACATGGCCAGCAGTCTTGAAATTGATGAGGTGATTGATCCTGCGGACACACGTAAGTGTATTCTACAGGGCTTAAAAGCAGCCGCTCCCGCCGAGCCAAGAGTGGGCAAAAAACTTAAGTTTATTGATACTTGGTAAGCATTTTGGGAAGAGGCGTCGTTAAAGCTTATGGTTTGAAAGGCTAAACCGTAAAACTGCAAAAGCCGTTTTACGGTTTTTTTATCTATAAACTCATTATACTTTACGCCTGACAGGCTTTAATTAAGTCAGCCGCTTTTTCAGCAATCATAATAGTGGGTGCATTGGTATTGCCCGACACTAATGTGGGCATAATAGACGCGTCTACTACCCGCAACTTGGCAATGCCTTTAAAACGCAGCTGATCATCGACTACCGCCATGGGGTCGCTATCAGGCCCCATCTTACAGGTGCCCACAGGGTGGTATTCGGTATCCGCGTGATTTCGAATGTAATCTTCTAGTTGTGGAATATTATCGCGATCCAATGGATAAATCATTTTGCCTTTTACATTGTCGAAGGGTTTTGATTCCATAATATCCAAGGTCTTTTGCAAGCCCTTACACAAAACCGATAAGTCTTCAGGGTGGTCTAAATAATTAGGATCAATCAAAGGATCAGCTTTCGGGTCACTGCTTGCTAGGCGTAAGGTACCGCGGCTTTTAGGGCGCATTAAGGTTGCATGAGTACAGTAGCCATGGCCCATATGGAACTTGCGGGTATGATCGTCCACTACGCCGGTAATGAAGGTGATTTCAATATCGGGAGCCGGCGCATTTTCATCTGTTCTGTAAAAACCGGCGGATTCTGCAAAATTGGTGGTTAATAAACCACGACGTTTAGTGGCCCACTGAAAAATGCCTTTCATCACATCCATGCCGCCGCCTATGGAATAGCCAAGGGTGCCCTTACTGGGGGTGAAAAACTTAGTGCGGTATATAGGCACAACAGAAATGTGATCTTGTAAATTACTGCCCACACCGGGCACGTCTTTTTTAACGTCAATATTGTGTTTGTCTAAATGCTCTTTTGGACCCACGCCAGACAACTGCAAAATTTGTGGTGTGCCATAAGCACCGGCACTCATAATAACTTCTTTATTGGCGTGTACGGTGACTAACTTTTTACCTTGGTAAAATGTTACGCCCACGGCGCTATCATTTTCAATCTCAATTTTAGATACATGCGCTTGGGTAATAACGGTAAGGTTTTTGCGAGCTAAGTTAGGGGTAATGTAGCCCTTAGCAGCACTGCCGCGTTCGCCGCCTTTTTGGGTAACCTGGTTCATGCGGCAACCGTCTTGAGTGGCGCCATTTAAATCAGGTTTACGTGGAATACCTTGCGCTTCACAAGCATCCAAGAAAAAATCATTATAGTGACTAGGGTCTCTTAATTCACCCACATTAAGTGGTCCGCCTTGGCCATGAAACTCATCCACTATGGTTTCGTTGTGTTCGGCTTTTTTAAAGTAGGGCAGTACATCGTCATAGCTCCAACCTTTATTGCCCTGAGCTTGCCAGTTGTTGTAATCCCACTGGCTGCCACGAATATACATCATGGCATTGATAGAGCTTGATCCGCCCAGTACTTTGCCTCTTGGTTGCATGCCCAAGCGCCCATTAAGGCCTTTTTGCGGCACAGTATCGTAATGCCAACTAAAAAAACCATAAGGCACGGTAGCGGCGACGCCCGCTGGGGCTTGAATAAAGGCTGAGGTATCTTTTTTACCCGCTTCTAATAAACACACGGAAACATTAGGGTTTTCGCTGAGTCGGCTGGCTAAAACACAGCCTGCACTGCCGGCGCCCACGATTACATAGTCATATTGTTCAATTGTCATAAGCATCGCCTTTTATTTTTATAGCTCAATATTGCCATGGGCTTCCAAGCAAAAACTTGCCATTTTTGGACAATGAATAAGGGCTTTGTCGTATTTAGGGGTGTTTATGAGTACTAACGAACCAAGTAATCTTGCATTAAGGGGCTCAATCAAGAGCGGGTAATCATAGAGGGTAAGCTTGTAGTTAAGGTCAGTTTGCCTAAACTTTAATAGGTTTAAGTGCTATTAATCGCTTTTTGGGAGGCTGAAACTCGCAACAAATGAACCATGTTTTCATTAACCCAGCTAAGGCTGCTGCATTGAAGAATCGGGCGCATCTTCGATGTGTGTTTGCCTGCCTCGTTTTTTGTTTGTCCCCTCAGGCCAGTGCGCAAAGCGACATTTTTCAAAAATGGAATTTCAGCGGCTTTGGCACACTGGGTTATGCCCATACTGACAAATACTCAGATTTAATTCTTAAGCGTAATATTAGTCAACGCAGCCAAAAAATTGAAGATAACGGCTTTTTGGTGGACTCTCGTTTAGGTTTTCAAATCAGTAAAGAATTTCTTACCGATTGGGATCTCGTCACTCAGCTGGTTATCAAAGAGAAGGTTCACAATGATGTGGAGAACTCTTTAGAGATGGCTTTTGTGCGTTATCAGTTTAATCCCATGTGGAGTGTACGTTTTGGCCGCATGGTTCTGGATTCCTTTTTATTATCCGATCACCGCAACATAGGTTTTTCATATCACTGGGTGCGTCCGCCCACGGAGTTTTATGGCTGGATACCCTATAGCCATTACGACGGTATAAAAGCCAGTTTTGAGTTAGGGGATTTTGAACATTATTTGCGCCTAGATGCGTTTGTGGGAAAAAGTGATTCCACCGTCAATATTGGATATGGAGAAGGCGGCACATCTTATAATTACGTTAACGCCCACTCAATTATTGGCATTGGCATTACGTGGGAAAAAGGCGACCTAGCATTAAGAGCCTATTCCAGTAAATTTAAAATAGCGGATGAAATAGCCGCCATTGAACAACTGAAGGCGATTACCAGTACACCGGCTGTTCAAACTAACTGGCCACAAGCACAGCAAATTGCACAAGATTATGGCCTAGAAAACGCAGATTATTCGTATCATTCACTCGGTTTGTTATGGGAGCCTGGCGCGTGGATGCTGCAAGCCGAAGTGAGTGATGTAAATTCCAGTAGCTTTGGAACGTACGGTGGCCAGCGCGGATATGTGCACTTGGCACATAGGTTTGCAGAGTTTTTACCTCATATTAGCTACTCCCGCTCATGGGATGATACAGATTACGCCTATGAAAGCGCACCGGTCGGTTTTGAGGAATTAGAAGCGGTACTAATAGACAACGAACTGTCTGGGCTGATTAAACAGTACACCATTAGCCTGGGTTTAAGATGGGATTTTGCTTCTCAAAAAGCGCTTAAAGTGCAATGTGATCGCACCACTATCAAAGAGGGCTCGTTTGGAATATTTCCCACGCCAAGAGGCGTGCCACGCACTATGCCAGAAACAACCCGCACTTGGTGTTCAACCACGTTTGATTGGTTATTCTGATGAAGGCCGCCTTTAAAGTTGGACTCATGGTATTGTGTTTTTCACTAGCTACGCACGTGGTGGCGCAGCAAGAAGAAGTGTTAGTGCCCATTCAAGTGATCGTTAATATTGATTCGGGCCTCACCCGTCTAAATCGACGGCAGGTCATGAGTTTATTTTTGGGGCGTGCCCGTAGTTTTCCCAACGGCCTAAATGCTAAGCCATTTGATTATCGAATGGGATCTGAACTTAGAACAAGTTTTTTTGAATGGTTAACCGGGAAATCTATTTCAGATATAGACGCCTACTGGGCCAGACTAAGGTACTCGGGACGTACCTCACCGCCAAGAGTGATAGAAGACTCAGAGATGACCCTTAGTATTGTTCGTCAAAATAAAAATGCCATTGCTTATATTAGACAAAAAGATCCCCAAGCGTTGGCTAAGTTGGGTGTGGTAGTGGTGCATGTCATTAATAAAAATACTGAGCCGTTGTGATGGGGAATATTATTAACAATGCTGTAAAGGGAAGGTCATGCGCATAAGGCATCTGCAGCATTATGTGGTACTGATTATGATGGCCAATTCATTGGTATTGTCCATTGTGTTTAGTGTTATGGCCTACCAGGTAAATCAAATTCTTGCCGAGGCAGAAAGTAAACGCCAGGTAATGAGCTTGTTGGAAGCGGTAAAAAACACCGCATCGGCTGCACTGTTTTCTGAGAATAAAGCCGTGGGGCAAGATGCCATTAATGGCTTGTTGGGCACGGCTGTAGTGTATTCAGCTAGGCTTGAGGGCGCGGCTGGTGAGTCAAATTCTAATATGCTTTTATTTAGCATTAACCCTGCTGGCGGCACACCTTTACCCGAAATCACTATGGATCTTGAATCCATCTTTGATAAGGGCCACATACTGGGTGTTTTAAAAGTGGCACCTAATGCGCAGTGGGTAGCGCAGCGTACTTGGGATACCTCTTTATCAACCATAGTGGGTGTTGTATTTGTTATCTTCTTTTCAAGCCTAGTATCCGCTCAAGCACTGAAAATAAAAATTTCCAGACCCCTTGTAAATGTGACTAAAAAGCTTAAATACATTCACGGCGACAGCCCACAAAGATTGAGTTTGCCTGAACATTTAAAATTCAATGAAATAGGCGTATTAGTGGATGGCTTTAACGAACTACTTGAAGAAACCAATACGGCCTTCAAGGTAGAGCGGCGCCTGCGCAAAGAGATGCAAGTTACCCAAAAAAGCTTACGTATTGCTATGGCACAAGCTGAAAATGCCGCGCAGGTTAAGAGTGATTTTTTAGCCTTCATGAGCCACGAAATTAGAACGCCGCTATCGGGTGTGTTGGGTATGCTGGGGTTCACGACCAAGGATCAGTCTTTATCAGCTAGAAGCAAAGAGTATATTGAAATAGCAATCAGTAATTCTCGGGCCCTGTTGGTGATTGTGAATGATATTTTAGATATTTCAAAAATTGAAGCGGGCAAGCTCACCTTAGAAGTGATTGATTTTGATGTGAGAAAAGAATTAAAAGCGGCCATGGCTATTTTTCCTCAATTAGCGGCCAATAAAAGTTTGTATTTTGACTTAGTAGTAGAGCCAGATGTACCTGAGTATTTAAAAGGCGACCCCACCCGTATTCGCCAAGTACTGGTTAATTTTGTTGGCAATGCCATTAAGTTTACCGACGATGGTTGTGTTCAATTAGGCATTAGTGTGTTGTTTGAAAATCAAGAATCTGAAAAAAATAATTGTTCAGTGTGTTTTTCCGTGAGGGATACAGGCATAGGCATATCGGATGACAGTATTAATAACTTATTTGAAAAGTTTGAACAGGCTGATATATCCACCACCCGAAAATTTGGTGGTTCTGGTTTAGGACTAACCATCAGCAAGCAACTTGTTGAAGCCATGGGAGGAGAGATTTCAGTAAGAAGCACACTAGGTGAGGGTTCAAACTTTCAGTTTGTATTAGATATGCAAGTAGTGAAAGAGCCGGTTATCGTCATGAAAGACGCGCTATTACTGCCTCATAGCCACAAATTAAATATTTTATGTGCTGAAGACTTTGAGACCAATCAGCTTATTATTCGAACCATGTTAGAAAATATGGGCCACGACGTGGAAGTGGTCGAAAACGGTAGGCTGGCGCTGGAAAAATTATTGGTAAATGAGTTTGATTTAGTATTAATGGATGGTCGTATGCCTGAAATAGACGGCTTAGAGGCCACTGAAGTCATTCGCAGCGGTCTTTGGGCTGACAATAAAATCCTTAATAAAGATATTAAAGTGGTGGCAATTACCGCCAATGTGACGCAAGAAGACAGGGCCCGATATTTAAAGGCGGGCATGGATGATTTTCTGTGCAAACCAATAGATGAAACCTTATTGCACCAGGTCATCGAGGCGACTATTAAAGAACGCCTAGCGATGGGGGTCACCCTTAATCCACTTATAAGGGCATCTACCAGTGAGTTAGACCGTTTATTTGCAATTCCTGATACTGCCAATCATGATGAGCGCATCGATGAAGATCAAAATGCTCCAGCTGAAAAGGCACTGCAACATAGCGAGCTTGTTGAAAAGCTGCGCACGGCTTTTATTGACTCATTACCGGTGCGCATACAAGAAATAAATACCGCTTTTGTTAACGAAGATCTAGAGGAATTAGGCCGCTTATTTCATGGTATTAGAGGCAGTGCAGCCTATTTAGAAGATAAGGCCTTGATTGATTTATCTGCTCAATTAGAAAAATTGGCTGATAGTAATAACATTAAAAAAGCTGAAGCATTATACGCCCCTTTATTGAAACAATTGGTGGATTATCAAGCGTTAACTTAACAGCTTAATACACATTGCTTTTGTAAAATTTTAATTTAAGAGGTATGTGATTCATGCAGGTTTTAGTGGTGGATGACGATGCGGTATCAATAATTGCGTTAAAGGATGTAATGGGGCGCGCAGGTTTTACCGATATCATAGACTTTGAAGATGGCCAAGATGCCTGGGATTATTTACAAACGGGTCCTATGCCTGTTTTGTGTTGTTGCGATGTGCGCATGCCAAAGATGACGGGCATACAACTGCTTCGTAATATAAGAAAAGACAGTCGTCTATCAACATTGCCTTTTATTTTGGTGACATCAGGCAGTCAGCGGGGCGTGGTGAACGAGGCCATTGTCTTAGGTGTCAGTGGTTATATTGTCAAACCCTTTAATAGAAATACCACATCAGAAAAAATCTTAGATGTGTTTAATCAAGCGTACAGAGCCATTGCCGAAAAACCAGATGCCACTGCCATACGGCTTTCCATTTCGGTAAAAAAATTAGTGACATATTACGATGGTTTTATAGCGCAAGTGAATGCACTAATAAGGTCGCTTGAAAATGCAACGACAAAGGATGTGACCCCCACTATAAAAGAGCAGTTTACCGACATCCATAAAGGCTGTTTAACCCTAGGTTTGTGGCAGTGCAGCAAGCAATTGGAGCGCTTGGAACGATTAGAATATAATAAAGCCAGTGCTGTTCAATATCTACTGCCGCTTATTTCCACCGCGGAATATCAAATATCTATGGTGAACGCTAAAACTCAGTGATGCTTGATGTAATGTGCACACTATCAACATGGAAAAGGTAAATAAAGATGAACGGCTAATACCGATCAGTAAAATACGCTATCATAGCTAGCTCGTTGTCTTTTCCTTAAACCCTTTCAATAGCCTGAGATATTAATGCCTCTCCCGTATATATATTCACTGCAACATTGCCCTTATGCCATGCGCGCCCGCTTAGGGTTGTTAATGGCCCAGCAAAAAGTGATGGTGCGCGCCATCACCTTAAACAATAAACCAGCCGAAATGTTAGCGTTATCAAAAAAAGGCACCGTTCCAATCTTAGTTATTACCAATGAAGAGGGGGCAGGATTAACAATCATAGATGAAAGTTTGGATATTATGTTATGGGCCCTAAAGATAAGTGATCCACACAATTTACTGCACAAAGATACACCCACTGAACTTGATGATATGTTGGCTTTAATTAAAAAAAATGATGATGAATTTATTAGTGTCTTAGAAAAGTACAAACACGCAAGTCGTTACTATGATTTTTCACAGCTTTATTATCGGCGTCAATGTGAGGGGTTTATCGCGCAGCTTGAGGAAACCTTACAAGAAAACGACTACTTTTTTGGCGCCACCGCCAGTTTAGCCGATTACGCCTTATTGCCGTTTGTACGGCAATTTGCACGGGTAGATCGCAAGTGGTACTTACAAACGCCGTACCCAAAATTACGTGACTGGCTTAAAAGGCATCTACAACAGGGTGTGTTTACTAAGGCCATGGCTAAATTCCCCATGTGGACCGACAATCATGAAGACTATCTGTTGGGCTCTAGCATAAAAGGCTAAGGTTAAATGTCGTTTTTAAAATTCAATACAGTTTTAAAAATTAAAGCTTTTCGATAATAAAAGGGCTTACTTTGCAGGCTATTTTATAAATAAACCTTGTGCCGTTAACTTGGGCACGGACAAAATATGTTTATCCTTCATATACTCATCAAGCTCGTCCATGCAGGCATCCAGTACACTGTGAATATTCATAATAATGTTCACGCTGGATGGCACGTCTATGGGTTTACTGAACAGGTAACCCTGGCCCATGTCGCAGCCAATAGATACTAGGAAGGCCAGCTGCCGGTTTGTTTCTATGCCCTCGGCCACCACTTGTACGCCCATAGTATGCGCAATGGCTACCATGATCTTAATAATCTCTTCGTCGTATTTGTCATCACCAATATCTTTAATGAAGCAGCGATCAATTTTAAGTACGTCAATGGGGAAACGTTTTAAATAATTAAGCGACGAATAGCCAGTACCAAAATCATCGATGGATATGCGTACCCCCATGTCATGAATGAGTTGCAGTTCCTTTACCGTTAATTCAGGATTATCCATTACCGCGGTCTCGGTAAGCTCTAGCTCAAGCTGTTGGGCTGGGAAATCAAATTGTTGTAAACAGCTTTGCACTAGCTTATGAAAATTCCCCGCCTTAAGTTGTATGGCCGACACGTTAACGGATATTACTAAGTTAGCGAAATTGTCCAATTTTTGCCATTGATGTATCTGCTTACAAACTTCCTTAAAGACCCATTCACCCAACTCTAAAATTTGGCCGGATTCTTCGGCGATGGGTATAAAGATATCGGGCGGAATACTTACCCCCTCCAGTGTTGTCCAGCGTATTAACGCTTCCATGCCGACAATTTTATGGGAATTAATGTCTACTTTAGGTTGATAAAAAACGCACAGCTCGCCCTTGCTTATGGCGTCCCGCAGGCTGATTTGAATTCGATTTTTTTCATCAGATTTTTTTTGCATCTCAGGGTCAAAGAATTGATAGTGATTGCGCCCTGAAGTTTTGGCCGCATACATAGCGGTATCGGCCGCCTTAGTAAATTCATCCTGCGCCATGGTTTTTTCATCGTAAATAGCGATGCCAATGCTTGTACTGGCGCTTATCATGTTTCCCAATAAATTAACGGGCTGCTGAATATTATTAATAATGTTCTCGGCCACGTGAGCGGCGGCAGTGGCAGAATTTAGGTTGTGTAAAATCACCGCAAATTCGTCCCCGCCAAGGCGGGCGGTTAAATCACCCTCACGTATACTGGCCACTATGCGTTCACCCACCGTTTGCAATAATAGATCACCAGCATCATGGCCCAGCGTATCATTAATATTTTTAAAGTGGTCTAAGTCCAAAAATAATAAGGCCAAAACTTCTTGGTTGCGTTTGCTACGGGCAATGGCGCGGCCTAGGGCATCATGAAAATAGGCGCGGTTAGCCAAGTTGGTGAGTGAATCAAAATTGGCCAGTTTCACTAAGCGCTGCTCAATTTCACGGCGTTCGCTGACATTTTGAAACATCACTACGCCGCCGTTTCTAACCCCTAAAGTATCATGGGTAATTTCACAACTAAACTCCACATAAAAAACATCACCTTCGGCACTGACCCAGCGTTCTTTGTGAATGCTGGCATTATTTTCCATGGCCAATAATTCGGCGATGTCGGAGCGACCCTCTGCCAAGTCAAAATTTCCTTTGTTTTTTGTATTGTCTTTAGCATTTATCTCACTGGCTAAAAAATGTTGCAGGTTGCTTTTTAATAATTCTTGCTGCGTCATTTTTAAAATGTGGGCCGCTTTGGGGTTGGCAAAGGTGATTTGGCCACACAAGTTTATGCCTAAAATACCTTCACCAGCACTGTTTATTAACGCATGAATACGCGCCGCCGATTGTTCGTGCTCTAGTTGTAATTGTTGGGCCGCTAGTCGTTGTTGGTGCAACTCCACAAACTGCTTCACCTTGTTAATTAAAATAATGGGTTCGATGGGTTTAGTGATAAAGTCCACGGCACCAGCTTCATAGGCTTGAAGGTATTGTTGTTTGCTGTATTCTCTGGCAGTGACCATCACTATGGGCACATTTTTGAAGCGTTTATTATCGTGAATGAGTTTAGCGGTTTCATAACCATCTAAACCTGGCATTTCAACATCCATCAAAATGACGGCAAAGTTATGGCTGAGAATTTGTTGTAAAGCCTCATCCCCAGAACAGGCCTGGAAAGGTGATAACTTAAGTGGCATTAAAATGGATTCCACACAAAAGCGATTAGCCTCGTTATCATCCACAATTAATATTTTGTTTTCGTGATTCAAGCTTACCTCAAATAGAAACTATTTTTATCTATATAGCCTTTAGTATAATGGAACCTGAGGCTGCAACTAGATCTAGTAGCTTTCAATATAAACATTAATATAGTTATAACGAATAATGATATTAATTCGGCAGAATATTTTAAGCTTTTTTAATGAGTTTATTGTCATTTTGGGGCCGCCATCGGCTGATGATCCTCAATCAGTTTTTTTATCAATTCATTAAAGTGGGCTTTATCTATGGGTTTCATGACGTATTCCGCGCCACCGCTGAAAAAGGCGCGGCCTTTGTCTTTTGAAAAATCGTGCCCGCTCACAAATATCACCGGCACCAATGCCATGTCTTCTTTTTGTTTGATGGCTTCACATAACTCATAACCGCTCATTTCCCCTAAACCAACATCCATGATAATCAGGTCAGGGTGGGTGTTTTCAAGCATGTGCAGCATCTCTTGGGGACTTGCAAAACAAAACAAATTATAATGCTCGGCCAGTATTTCTTCATACACAAAATGCATGGGCGTTTCATCGTCTATCGCAAAGATAGTTTTATTTTTGTCCATGGTTTTTTCCTTTTTTATAACAAGAAATTAATAACAGCGATGCAATGTGATTAAGATGCACGGCTTTATCGGTTGCCCCCAAAGCATAAGCCTCACCCGGCATGCCCCACACAGTGCTGCTGGCTTGGTCCTGTACCAGCGTAAAACAACCCTGTTGTTTCATGCTTAACAAGCCCTCAGCCCCGTCCTTACCCATGCCGGTTAACAAGGCCGCACTGGCATTGCCCTGTGTGATCTGCGCCACGGATTCAAATAGAACATCCACCGCTGGGCGCTGATAACAAACCTTCTCACCCTTGTGTAACTTACAATGGTAACGGCCCGCTTTTTTAATGACTTCTAAATGGTCGTCGCCTGGGGCCAAGTAAACACAGCCCGCCTTAATAGGCTGACCGTCGTAAGCCTCATAAATGTTAATTGGGTATTTATTATTCATACGAATAGCCAAGGAAGTAGAGAAAAGAGGAGGTATGTGTTGCACAATCATCACCGGCGGGCAATCAAGTGGCAGCATAGAGATTACTCGCTCTATGGCCGGTATGCCGCCGGTGCTGGCGCCTAGGGCTATGAGTCTGTCTTGTATGTAATGGCCCTCGCTTTGCACCGCGTGCTTCTGAATAGGGTATTCGCTGGGGTGGTTGGCCACCTGAAAATGGGACGCCAAAATCACCTTTTCGATCAGTTCTGCGCTGATGCTTTCTATGTCGTCACCACTGGGTTTATGCACACAATCCACCGCCCCTAAGGCCAGCGCCTCCACCGCCAGCTGTGAGCCTTTTTGGGTATGGGCCGAAAGCATAATAGTGGGAATAGGGTGCAGGCGCATAAGGTTACGCAGAAAGGTAATGCCGTCCATCTTGGGCATTTCCACATCCAGGGTGAGCACATCTGGGTTGAGTTGCTTGATTTTATCGCGGGCATCAGAGCCGTCACAGGCTTCACCACACACCTGTATTTGCGGCGACTCATCTAGCACCGCCCGCAATACAGCCCGCAATAAAGCGGAGTCGTCAATGATCAATACCCGTATCATGTCCATAGTTTATTCTAGTCACGGCTTAGCGAGTTTTACAAGTTGCTTAACAGTTTTGCGATATCCACTAGGCAGAGGCAGTGATCTATCTGGGTGATGGCCTGCGCTGCCAAAGGCATGGAGGGCACTTGAGCATCTTCAGGGTCCTGAATAACCGTAGTGCCACCCAGATCCTTGATGATTTTTAACCCTCTGGCACCGTCCGAGTTATTGCCTGTGAGCACCACCCCCATCAGCCTTGCCCCGTAACAATCGGCGGCACTTTCAAACAACACGTCGATGGCGGGGCGGGTATAGTTGACCCGCTCATCATCCGATAACGAAAGGGTGCCTTGTTTCTCTACCAGCAAGTGATAATCGGCCGGCGCGACGTAGGCGACGCCTGGCAATATGGGTTCCTTGTCTTGCGCCTCCTTCACTTGTAAGGGTGAAATTAAATTAAGGTGTTCCGATAGGTAGCTGTCGCTGTCGGCAGCTCGGTGTTGCACTATGATGATAGATTTTTCAAATTCCAGCGGCAACGCGCCCAATAGAATACCCAGGGCCTCCAAGCCTCCCTGGGATACTCCAACAACAATAACCGAAATATCTGGCTTGACCATGTTAGTTTAGCTTGCGATAAATTTTATTGGGTTTGGAAAAGGTTTCATACTGACTTTTAAGTACTGAGTAATCGATGGTTTCCTTGCTGCCCAAACATAAAAAACCACGCTTAACCATACTGTTATCAAACAAGGTGAAGGCGTGGTTTTGTAAATCTTTGTCAAAATAGATCAACACGTTGCGGCAGATCACCATATGCATTTCACCAAACACACCGTCTTTCACCAGATTGTGATAAGCGAAGGTGACATTTTTATTAAGATCATCTTTAAACTTAAAGGCATCGTATTGTTCGGTGTAATAATTATTTAGGGTTTTTTGTCCGCCCGCCTTCAAATAAGCCTCGCTGTTTTTCTCCATGTTATCGGCGTTGTAGATGCCGGCCTTAGCGATATCTAGCGAGCGTTTGTTATAGTCGGTGGCGTAAATTTTAGCTTTATCCAGCAGTCCCGCTTCTTTTAATAATATGGCCAGTGAATATACTTCTTCACCGGTGGCACAGCCTGCGTGCCAAATTTTAAAATAGGGGTAAGTCCTTAATACTGGGAAGATGATTTCCTGAATGGATTTAAAAAAGGGTGGGTCGCGGAACAGTTCAGTGACCGTCACCGACATCTCGGATAAAAATTTATCAAAAATTTTATGGTCGTATAAAATACGCGGAATAAGTTGGTAGGGCATCTCTAGGTTTTCTTTCGCCAATAGGCTATGCACCCGTCGCTTCAATGAGGCGCGCGCGTAGTTTTTGAAATCGTAGTCGTAGCGCAAGCGAATGGCCTCTAGCAAGACGTCTACTTCAATTTCGGCAATTTGTTTGGCGTCCAATTAGAGCTCCCCTTTCAATAAATGTGAGGCATTAGATGAGAATCCAGGCTGAGCTTTCATCACGGCGGCCAGTAGATCAAACCGGTACGAGCTCACCCCGTGAGCGATCTTTCGGGCATGGGGTGCCCTCGTACGGCTCAATTAATCGAAACTTTTATCAAAGATAAAAGTTTGTCCACATCCACAGGTTTGTTCATATAATCGTTGGCGCCACTCTTTAAACACTTGCTCTTATCTTCGGCCATGGCCTTAGCAGTAAGCGCAATAATCGGCAGGTCTTTAAATTTTTCCTGGGCGCGAATTTTTTCCATGGCCTCGTAACCGTCCATCACTGGCATCATTATATCCATTAACACCAGTTCTATTTCCGGGTGTTTGTCCAGTGCTTCCAGGGCCTTCTGCCCGTTCTCGGCCACAATCACTTCCAGCCCCTTGTCTTCTAGTAGGTTTGACAAGGCAAAGGTATTTCTAAGATCGTCATCCACCATCAATACCGTGTGTCCCTGCAGCGCGCTGCTGTCATCGTGTAGCATTTGCAGTGTCTTACGCTGCTCGGTGGGCAGGTTGGCTTCGGACTGATGCAAAAATAGAGTCACCTCATCCAGCAAACGCGCCGACGAGTCTGTGCCTTTCACTATGATGTCATCGGTGTATTTATTCAGTTCTTTGTATTCATCTTCGGTTAAATCCCGGCCTGTATTTACTATGATGGGCGGCAAGGTTTTGGTTTTATTGTCTCTTAGACGTTTCAGCACTTCGCTGCCTGTCATGTCTGGCAGGCCCATATCTAAAATCACACAGTCGAAGTGGCGTTCATTAATGAGTTTAATGCCTTCTTCGCCGTTAATAGCCTCGCTAATGGCCACGTCTTTATGTTCCAGTAGGCCTTTTAGACTGTTGCGATAGGTTTCATTATCTTCGATGATTAAGATGTTTTTTTCTTTGCTGGTGAGGTAACGGTCAAAGACGCTAAATACATTGCCCAGTTCTTCGGCACTGGTGGGTTTGTGTAAAAAACCCACTGCGCCTCGGGTGAGGGTTTCGCCCAGTACCTCACGGCCCGTGATCACGTGCACCGGAATATGGCGGGTGTTTAAATCTTGTTTGAACATGTCCAGCAGCTTTAAACCGTCTATGTCGGGCAGACCCAGGTCCAGCAGGATAGCGCTGGGTTTATAATACTGGGCCATCTGCAAGGCCGTCTTGCCATCGCCCGCCGCCAGACACAGGTAGCCTTTATCATGGGCGATGCCGGTGAGCACGCTGGCAAAATCGCGATCATCTTCCACGATCAATACACTGGTGCTGTCGGGTTTCATTTGTTCCCGATCGTCACCGATAAACACCGGAATCACATTGCTGGCCAGAGTGCCGGACTGAAAAGTATCACTGGCTGGGGTGGATTTTAATTGCAGGGTGGGTTGCTGTGCAGGCGCAGGTACATTGTTTGCCAAGGAAGAGGTACCTTGGCTGCTCTGGTGAGACTCCTGACCTTGGCTGGTAAACGAGGCGGCGTTCAAAGACAGGGGCGCACGGTCTGAGTGTTGGCCGTCATTTTTAAAGGGCAGATAAATAATAAAGGTACTGCCACGGCCCTCTTCACTTTCCACCTGAATTTCGCCACCCAATAGGGCACACAGATCTCGGCTAATGGTTAAGCCCAAGCCGGTGCCGCCGTAATCGCGACTGGTGGACCCGTCGGCCTGCTGGAAGGCCTCAAAGATACTGCGCTGTTTCTCGAGCGCAATGCCAATACCGCTATCCACCACCGCAAAACCCAAACAGTTGTGTGTATTGAGATGGGGCTGTTTAAATGCTACGTGGCCGCCGGGGGAGAAGGCGCGGAATACTACCTCACCTTGGCGGGTAAACTTGAAGGCGTTGGACAGTAAATTCTTAATGATTTGCATGGTGCGTTGACGGTCGGTCTCAAACGTCGCTGGCAGGTCCGGGTCTACAAACACCTTAAATTCAAAGGGCTGTTCGCTGGCTAGCGGTTCAAATTGAGCACGCACTTCGTTTTCGATCATGGCTAAGGGCACTTCGTCTATTTTCAGACTCATCTGACCGGCTTCTACCTTGGATAAATCTAATATGTCGTTGATGAGTGCCAGCAGATCGTTACCGCCGTTGTAGATGATCTTGGCAGAGTCAATTTGTCGTTCGGTGAGATTTTTTTCTTTGTTCTCCATGAGCATTTTGGCAAGGATTAACAAGCTATTGAGCGGCGTGCGTAGCTCGTGAGACATGTTGGCCAAGAATTCCGACTTGTATTTACTGGACATCTCCAGATCTTTGGCTTTTTCTTCCAATTTAAAACTGGACTCTTCGATGGCTTTATTTTTATTTTCGATCTCGGATTTTTGTTTTTGCAGGTATTGGGTTTTTTCTTCCAGCTCTTCGTTACTGGCTTGCAGTTGTTCCTGCTGGGTCTTGAGTTCGGCCTCGGAGCGTTTAATGGTTTCGGT
>MAAA01014030.1_pt1 | contig 33317 bp, 28 predicted proteins | sample 1115971 | NCBI WGS metagenome assembly MAAA01 (sample SAMN04961123, study PRJNA320927) | seawater metagenome | isolation source: sample BD02T6 sea water enriched with oil for 6 days | place: USA:Gulf of Mexico | collected 2013-07-27 | reverse complement strand
TGGGAGGTGGGGATGTCCAGCAAGGTATAACCAAAGGTGTTACTAAAGGCTGGGTTAAGGTAAACGATGTCATCGTTGTCACCCCGTACCGCGTAGGGAATTCTGGATTGCTCTATGATGGCGCGGGCGCGACCTTCACTTTCCAGTAATTGTTGCTCGGTATCAATGCGGCGGCTAATGTCTTGCACAAAACCCACGTAGCCCAAGGGCAGGCCATCATCGTTGCTGATAATATTGACATCAGACTGCACATGGCGCACCTGGCCGTCGGGCAGGGTTAGGCGGAACTGGGCATGGAAATTCTGTTGTTTTTCTACCGATGTTTGCCATTGCTCCAGCAACCACTGGCTGTCATCCGGATGTAAATGCCGGCCCCAACCATTACCCAGGGCATCATCAAAACTCAGCTGGAAAATATCCTGCCAAGCCCGGTTGCTATAGCTGCACAGCCCAGACATAAGCCGTTCATTAACGGGTGAGTCCATTCATCTGTTAAGCCTAGCCCGCTTGCTGGTTTTAGCCCACGGCATGGCGTATTGCGCCTAGAAAAAGATGCTAATTTTCATTGTCGAAGCTTGGCGGGGTTAATGGCTCAATTTCCTGCGGTTCCTTGAAACCCACATCCTCCAGAATTGAAAATAAGGCGGGCACCACAAACAGTACTAAAAGAGTAGAACTCATGAGGCCAATTTCCTTTGAGAGCATAAAACCTGAACATAATCACCGAGTTAAACCTTTGATTTAGTAGAATTAAGTACTAATACACATGCCTCAAGGTTAATCCCTGTAAGCCTAGAACCCCTAATAGATCGAAAAAACGTGAACTCTAGATGGAGCTTGCTATTATAAATTCAAATTTCAACAACCACCAAGGAGCTCGTTATGGTGGCCCCCGTATACTCTCAACTCTATAGTTTTGTTTACAGGTCTTTCTCTGCCCATTCTAGCTTTAAGCTTTGACGCCAGCCCTCCTCTGCTACTTATTAGCTATTTGCTCTTCAATTACCGTTAAAATACTTATTGTGGCTCTAGCCCTTGCTGGTGTTTCGCTTATACCCTTTATTTGGACAAAGGATCAGGAAAACGATCTATCAGGCTAATTGAAAGTGAATACTAAAAATGGACATAGCAGTTTTGGCGATAAACCCAGCATTGACTTTATTCTTGATAACTTAGGCATAGCTGATAGACAGATAAGGCGAACTAGTACTATAGAATGGAGTAGACTTACCCACGAAAAGTAGACGCGATAATTACCTTCAGTAGCTTACTTAAATACTTACCCTATATTCCCACATCTGATAACGAACCATTTAGCTCTAGTTAGGTGGCTGAATTCACTATGCCACTACACTTTGAGCTTGGGGTACTGAACACGTTTTTCATACGCCATATTTTTAGTCCAAAGGGCCAAATTTTAACTAAACTAGACACAAATATGTACTTCAGAAAAAGTAATACCACACGAGATCCATGGATAAAGGCATTCTAGCGATTTTTGTCTTTTTTGGACGGTCAATCCCTAGTACCCCTCAGAGTGACTCTCTACGAAGCGACCAAAGAAAATACCGATCTCAAATAACAGGTACATAGGTACCGCCAAAATGGTTTGGCTGATGACATCTGGCGGTGTCATAAACATGCCCACCACAAAACACCCCACAAAGATGTAGGGGCGTTTAGTCGACAAACTTTTAACCGTGGTGATGCCGGTTATGATCATCAAGATCGTGGCGATGGGGATTTCGAAGGCGATGCCAAATGCAAAAAATATTTTAAGGATGAAGTTTAAAATATTATTGATGTCGGGTAGAAAGTTAACCCCTTCAGGGCCGATAGCGGTGAAGAAACCAAATACTAGGGGTAAAACCACAAAGTAGGCGAAACACAAACCCGCATAAAATAGCGCTATGCTGCTTAACAAAAGCGGTATGGCAAAACTTATTTCATGCTTGTATAAACCCGGTGAAATAAACCCCCAGGCCTGGTGTAGTAAAACAGGAATGGTGATAAAAACAGCTGTTACTAGGGTTAGTTTAAACGGTACCAAAAATGGCGATGCCACCCCAGTGGCAATCATGGTACTGCCTTCGGGCAATAATTTTTCCAGGGGGTGGGAAACCAATAAATACAGTTCATTGGAGAAACCGTACAGCGCCAGGAATGCCACTAGGATAAAAACCATGGCTTTTAACAAGCGGTTACGCAACTCAATAAGATGACTGATGAGCGGTTGCTCATGCTGTTCCTGCTCTAGTGGTGTTTTTTTGGTCATGCCAGAGTTACTTATCTTGTTGAGCGCTGTTATTTTCCACTACCTTTGGAGCTACTTCTTCTTTAGGGTGGTGAGCATGCATGGCTGCAATTTTCTCATCCATGCCCATGTCTTTAAGCTTACTATTTAGCACATCATGATCAGTTTCATGGCTGCCGATTTCTACGTTGCTCAGATTATCTGAATTTTTAGCCGCTGCGGCTTCGTCGTCATTCAGAAAAGTGGACATGGGGTTCTTGAGTTTCTTGCGAATCTCCAGGTTGCACACCTCTTGTTCGATCTCTTGTTGAATGCCATTCATAGTGCGCCGAACTTTGCCTACCAATAATCCCACCGTGCTGGCCGCCTTGGGCAGGCGCTCGGGGCCTAAAATGATGAGCGCCATAATGCCCGCCAACATGAGTTCGGAAAAACCAATATCGAACATATTTTGCCTATTGCAGTTTGACTCTTAGCTAACAAAATATTCACATAAATGTTTTTTTTAGCCAGAGTCAATAGAGTTAAAACCATTTAAGGCTTGTTTTTGTTTTCTGCTTTTGCAGATTCATAAAACTGTGCATCTTGTTTCTTATCTTCAATTTTATCGGTTTCTTTTTCCTGCTCTTTTTCTTCATCTGAGTACATGGATTTCTTGAAGCCCTTAACTGCGCCACCTATATCGCCACCCAGAGTGCTAATTTTTTTTGTTCCGAATATTAAAATCACGACCACCAAAAGAATTAACAACTGCCAAACACTGATGCCACCAAACATAATTTTCTCCTAAATGTTTATTGTGTTCTAGTTTTGCATTAACAATGTGGGCTAAAAGCCCGGTAATTTCTTGCCTGCTAATATGTGCCAATGGCTATGAAAAACTTCCAAGCCTCCTTCTTCACCATTGTTGGTGATTAAGTGGTAGCCCTTATTGGGGGTGAAAGTTGCCAGAGAAATCAAACAGCGGCCGGTAACGCCATGACAGGGCTAGCAGTATCGCCAAGTACGCAGTACCCCGCACCGGGTCGGGACTTTCTACAAAGCAGTGAGTTAAAAAGAATCATAAGCACAACCGGGGTGCGCGTGATGAGACCCAAGTGAATGGTTCGATTGTTGAGTATTGAGTTATTTGCAAGAAATCGTCTCTTTAGTGAATAGATTCTGTCAATTGAAATTAGTTTTCCGTTAACTTTGGTTGTTTTTCGCCTTGCAATTACCATAAATACTTCCCCTTATAATTAGGTTTGAACCTGTGCACGCTAGCCTAATTAAAAAAATTGATGAAATAATATTGAGCTGATCTGAGTTTAAATAGCCCTCTTTTCGGGTTCCGCCACAAAAAAAACCAGCACTATTACTAGTCGCTGGTTGGGGCCAAAGCTGCGCTCCTACCGGTACTGCAGGTAAAGAACTAAGCTGGCAAAGCCTGTTAAGGGTTCGACTTAACGGGCTAGGGGTACAATCTTAAGCTAGCGTTTACCCTGGCGACGAATAGATGAAGTGGTGAATTCCTTGCGACTCAATTCCACACCAAACTTAAATGGCTCTCTTTCTTCATTGCTTAGTTCAATCATGTAACGACCAGACAATAAGTCATAGTTGGTGGCTGATACATAAAAAAGAGTATTAGCATTGACAAATTGAATAGGGTGACCTTCGGCCGTGCGCCATAGTTCACCGTGGTTATCATAGTGATCGGCCAGAGCAATCTGCCAGCTGTCTTCATCTATGTAAAGTGTACGTTTCTGGTATATATGACGTGCACCTTCTTTTAATGTGGCTTCCACTTGCCATACACGGTGCAATTCATAACGTGTGTAATCTTGATTGATATGACCTACTTCCAAAATGTCTTTGTACTTTACATCCTGATCAATTAGCTTGTATGAGTTATAAGGAATATATATTTCTTTTTTGCCCACTAAATTCCAGTCATAGCGATCAGGGGCACCGTTAAACATGTCAAGCTGGTCCATGGTACGCATGCCTTCGGTAGCATTTCCTGGCGCATCATAGGCCACTTGTGGTGCACGACGAACTCGGCGCTGGCCTGAATTATAAGCCCAGGCCATACGTGGTTGGTTTATCTGGTCTATGGTTTCATGTATTAAAAATACATTACCGGTATAGCGAGCAGGGGCTTTTACCTTTTGCTGGTAATAAAACAGAATATTTTCATCTTTTTTTGCATCAAATCCTTCTGTTAGGTCATGGGGGGAAGATACCAGCCCGCGAATCTTAATGGGGGTGAAACTGCCATCTCTTTGTACCGCCATGTAGGCACCATTTTTTTCGAAGGCACCGCCGCGATAACGACTCACATGATTCCAAACGACCTCAAGGCCATTTTGTGGAATAGCAAACGGAATAGTTTCATCAAAGTTACTTAGTCCATTACCACCATCCAGCAATTGAGTTTTTCCGGCATTTTTACGTGCCTTGTCATAAACTTTTTGTGGATAAGCTGCGGTTCGATGAGTTTTGTAAATGGGCATCTTATAAGTGACAGGATATTTTTTGAAGAGTGCCAACTGACCGTCAGTTAGATTACTCCGGTATTTATCCACGTTTTTGGCGGTGATGGTGAACAAGGGTTTTTCGTTTGAAAATATATCCTTTAGTGGATCAATATTGCTATCAGCCTTTAGACCGCCTGTGTACGCAGGTATAGACCCGTTGGCATTTGCTGATACTTCGGCGCCGATGGCTGTTAATTCGTTGCCCAGTTTATTGGCGCTTTTCTCGGAGACTTTAGCCGCCGCTCCGGCGCTCATCACCAGCAATAAAACCGATGTGGTAAGTGTTTTTATTTTCATGATATTACCGTTTTTACAGGCCAGCGAGCTGACCATAGTTAATTTAAATTTAGCGATGCATAAGCGTTAAAGAAAGTGATTTATTAAATCATTCCGTTAAAACTGCATGCCCACACTAATAGAGGCGAAGTCTCGATCTTTCATTATGTTGTAATCTCCTCCCATATATTGGGTATAAGAAATACTGGCCTTGTAGGTGGCCAGGTAGTCAGCCCCTACAGAAATATCTAACGACTGTTTACCCTCTCCAAAACCACTGGCACCGGATGGCGCAAAACCTTCCACATCATGTTTCCAGGCAAGGCTTGGCTTTAAATTCACGCCGGCAAACACATCCGAGTACTCCGCTTGAATCAAGGCGCGATAACCCCAGGAGCTTTGTGTTACAAAACCGCCATCATTTCCCGGTTTATCAAAGAAAGTGGCACGCTGAAATTTAATTTGGTTATCCCCTTCGGCTAAATCATCAACATAGGTAAAAGCCGCTTCACCAATGAGTGTGATACGGTCGCTGCCAAGGGCGCGATCGATAAGTTTAACTAGGGTAAACTGCATCTGCGACACATCAAATCTACGGTAACCCTGAATTTCACCGCCCGGTTGAACCGGCAAGGCATCAGCGTCCAGAATCGTGGAATCCATGCCTACCGGTGCTAGCTCTGCGGTACTGCCTGCCAGAGTCACCCCAATTAATTGAGCGGGGTTAATTTGGATGGGCATATCCTTGTGATAGCTCAGCTCTCCAGATACGGCAAGGCTGCCAATATTAGAGGCGAAGCTTAAACCCATTATCTGCAAGTCCTCAGGATAAGCCACAAAGTAGCTGGTGGTGGTTATCATTCGGGCTCCGGCTACCTGCGCGCCAATGCCTTCCCCAGCTATGAGCTGTTCCGGGGTGGCATCTTCTTTGGCAACAGGTGGGGTAGCAAAGGGAAGCAGGCCAGCCCAATATGCATTGACGCCATTTTCAGTTTCAGTTGCTCGATCCAGCACAGACTTTCTGCCATTACCTGTTGGAGTACGGCTGTGAATATTCATGAAGTAAACACCAAATTCGGTGTCGTTCAACTCTTCTGCTACGTAGCGAAAGGCCAGGCCAAACTGGCCGTCGTCATCGGGTTTGTCAGTTTCACTGCGTTGCATGTTGACATTTAAGTCCCCCCGCGCAACTGTCACCAAATTACAGCCTTCGGAGATGTAATCGGCCTGAGAAAAGAAGGTGCCACAACCTGGCAGCACACTTTGCTGATATTCCAATTGATAAAAAGCTTCAAAGCTTAAATTTTCAGTCAAACCTATATTGGTATAGGCCATGTTAACCGGCAGCAGAACTTCTTTAATTTCAGCACCCGGTCGGGTGAAACCGTTTATGTCCATCGGATTAATGGTATTAATACCCCCCATGATAAAAGTACTTTCGCCCCAGCTCACCACCTGTTTACCCAGGCGCACATCTAGCGGTATACCCATCACGTCAAATTCGCCATAAACAAAGGCATCGAGAATTACTGCGCCAGAGAATTTTGATAATTCATTGAAACCGGAATCATCCAATCGGCTTTCACCAGCATGATTGACACTTAACGGGGAAGTACTATTACCTATGGTGGCGGTCGGGGTGTGGCCGTAGTCAACATTGTTATTTTCCAGGGCCGAGTCATACCAGTATTTACCCCGAACAAAGCCGCCAAAATTTTTGTAGGATACTTCTAAATCGTGACTGCCTTTTAAGACTTGAGAAAAAGCAGTACCTTTGGAGAAGTTGGCGTTACCATCTTCTTCATTGCCACTCACCAAAAACTTCTCATCTTGCGCTTCCACTCGCCAGCTTGAACCCATGGATATTTCTGAATCGAAGCTGCCCTCTACACCGCCAGAATAAAATTCAAACCCCTGCGCTTGTGTGGCCATGAGCAAGGGTATTATCCCTGCCAATATGGTTTTATGGCCAATAGCCGATTTGCGATTTATTTTTTTCATTAATCTATCCTCTGTTATTTTTATTTTCAGTGTTGTCTTTTATCTGCCGCGTACATCGGCAGATGATTCAACTATTTAATTCAATCTTTTCATTCTTGTGAAGCTGATTCATACTTGGATTACGGAGCTAAATGTTCACTATCTATTTAGCTAATTGTTGCTGAATAAGAGCTACAAACTTATTCTCGTCTTCAGGCTGAAGCTTGCCGTCTTTATGAGCAATAACGACTCCCAATTGATCAAGCAAAGTGATACTTGGCCCTTTTTCGGGCAAGTCCCAAGCGGCACGTACACTGGCATTACTGTCCCAAACATATTCCTGGTTGACATTGGTACGCTGTAAATCTTCAATTTGTAATTTGGCCATTTGTTGTAGGAAATACGAAACGTCCGCGACGTTTAATACTGTGAGAGTGGCGAATGCAGAAGCATCCAGATTCAAATCATCAAGGCGCTCTAAAAAGGGCTTGTTAATTTCATCCACCCCCAAAGCCGCATTAAGATGATGAACCACCCGTACCTTTCCGGTTAAGCTGCTTCCTAGCCAATCTTGGTAACTGATGTTGTCAGCTTCCAATGTCAAGGTTTGGGCAGGAGCCTGCATAGAGGGGAGTGGCTGCCCTGCAGTGAGCTCAACTGCGATAACAGCGGAACTGGGTAAAACTAAAATGGCAGTCAGGCCAATTCTTCTTAATGTGTTGATCATTTAATTCACCTTTTACTTCATATTTAATTTTGTTTTTCTAAAATCGTATTAGTTAGTATTACCCTATAGTCGAAACAATCTTTCAGAATTTTCGTGGTATATTTTATGTTTATCTTCGTCACTGATGGGCGCCGCATCCATCATGCGAACAGGCTCTTCTGCTTCTTCTGCTGGATAGTCAACCGCGAATAGTATTTTGTCAGGCCCCATTACTTTGTGAGTCATCATGAAAGGATTTTCATAGTTCATGCCGCTAGTGGTGACCCAAAAGTTTTCATGAAAATACTCACTGGGTTTCTTGTGGAGTTTGCGGGCCGGGGCTTGAATGCCGTGAAAGAGTTTCATCTTGTGGTCAATTCTTGGCAGCCAGAAGGGGATACCCTCACCCATGTGGCCAATGACGATTTTGAGTCGGGGAAATTCCTCGAAGACACCGCCCAGAATCATGCGCAGCGCATGTAGACTGGTTTCCATGGGAAAGCCAAATGCAGCGGCTTCTAGTCCGTAATATTTTTGGAATGGTTTAACCATATCTGCTGGCGGCGTGCGTGGGTGAATGTAAATAGGTACATCCAGAGCCTGTGCTTTTTCCAGGATAGGCCAAAATTTTTCTTCGTCTAAAAATTCGCCCTTGGTATGGGAGTTAATCATGGCTCCTTTCATACCAAACTGGGTCACGGCCCGTTCCAGTTCTCGTGCGGCCGCGTTTGGATCTTGTGGTGCTATGGTGGCTAAACCTGCAAAACGATCAGGGTGTTTTTGCACGGCTGCGTACAGGTACTCGTTAGTGGACTGGGCTAGATCGTGCCCTTGTTTGGCGTCATAAACCTGAACCCCGGGTGATGCCAACGATAGCAATTGCATGTCGATGCCGTCCCGGTCCATGGCAGCCAAACGAAGCTCGCCAATGTCCATGGCGCGTTCAATAAACCCAGTATCGCCATGTTTTGCCAACCCTTTCATCGTAGTACTCCAGAACTTGGTAAATCCTGGTTCATCCTGGGGGTTGGTGGCCAACAGCTTCTGCTGGGCGAAGGCCGCCTCTGGGGTCATGAAAAATTCTTCCACGGTAATGCGCTTGAACTTTCCTTTGCTGGCACTCGTGTCTCTTGAGGAAAAAGAAGGTTTGGCAGCCAGAGAACCGGCATTGAGCGCGGACGTGCCGAGCATAGCAGAGCCGGCAAGCGCCGCTTTTAACATGGTTCGTCTATTCATGCTCATATGATTTACTCCTAAAAAACTTTATTTTTATAAACCAGTGAGATAATCAATCACACTATTTGGCTAATTTAGATTTGTATTTAGTATGTGTAGCCTTCTCCAGCCCACGGTAGTGGGACCTGGCCTTGGTAATGGCCATTTCCTTTGTTAAGAGAGCGATAGCTACTTGAAGTGTTGGGGGTATCTTAGAGCGGACGGGGTGCTTGCAACATATCAGTTTAGGCGGGTATCATTGTCTTTTTCGGCGGTTGTAATGGTCTATGAAAATGTCATTTGCGCAGCATCTGCCAGCGAGGTATACCCAGTCGCTACTGGACATGCTGGTAACGGACTATCAGGTGGCACCAGAAATTCTTGAGCGTATTCAGGACTTGTGTCAGCCCGGCGAGGGTGTTCCGCAAGGTTTTGTTTCCATTGAACAATTTTTCCAAGCCCGTGACCTTGCCATCGAACACTGTGGTGATAATTGGTTGGGGTTTCGGTTTGGGCAACGTTTAGGGCCATTAAGGCTTGGAGCCTTAGGTGCGGCGGCCAGTAGCTGCCATAGGGTGGAGGATATGTTTGTGCTCATTGGCCGCTTCGCCAATGCTATGTTTCCGGCCCACTTTGAAAACCAGATTAAGGACGAAACATTTTCAGTGAGTTGCATTTTCCCGCCTTTTTTTGATAATAACCGAGAATTCTATTCGCAAGTTTTAGTGGCGGCGACCTTTAAGCTTTTGGATGATTTGGTGGGTTACCTGCCCGAAGATATCGCCATTCATTTTCCATTTCCCGAGCAGCCTGAATATTCAGAAAAACTTGCCTACCAGTTGCACTTTAATAGCCAAACCATAAGCCTGGAGTTTCCAGTAAGTTATGCTCAAGCACCCTTGCTAACGTCTGATCCTGCCGCTCATCAATTATATGTAAAAGCCTGTGAAAGCATTACCAAGAAACTACAATCATCGAAAACCCTGGGGGCGTCCATCCGTACTTTGTTAGAGGGATATGAGCATGGTTACCCCACACTAGAACAAGTTTCCGACATGCTACGTATATCCTCACGTACCTTGCGTGAACGCTTAGCTAAAGAAAAGTTATCTTACCGACAACTACTTACTCAGTGCCGCACAGGTAAAGCTAAACAGCTATTGGAGACTGACACCTTAACCGTGGCCGCCATTGCCGATCAACTGGGTTATGGTGATACCGCTAATTTTTGTCGCGCCTTTAAACGTGAAACTGGACTTAGCCCTTCTGAGTATCGTACCGATAAATAGCGCCAATGGTGCCTTGCTCACTAATAAATTTTCTGCAGCCACCGCCATACCCTACTTTTCGGAGGTAGGGTATTTTAGTAAATCAAACCTCAGTGGCGACTTCTTTTATCACCAATTTTTTAACACTCAATGGGGTCAGGCTAGCGGTCGGTTTCTCACTAAGAAAACGGCGTATGGCATGGTTGGTGGCCAGCGGATTTTCCAGGTGGAAAAAGTGATTGGCATGAATAAATTGCACGCGGGCATCGGTGACAAAATCAGTGCAGCGGTCATACTCTTCAGGATGTTGCCCTTTATCATAGCGGCCTTGCAGGATAAGCATGGGCATGGTCATTGACTTAAACAAGAAGTCATGCCGGTCTGCCAATTCAATGTCAAAGCTGGTGGTCTTGAAGTATTTACGTTGGGCAGCGGCGGTGCCTTTGAATCCAAACTCATACTCAAGTCGCTTGATGGTTGACTCGCTTAAACCGGAAGGGAACCAGGCCCTATAAAGAACGGAGCAAAAGTTTTTACATCCGAAAAGAGCTTGACCAAATCGAGTGCCCATTATGCGGTGGGGCGGCACAGGTGAACCGTGAGGCTCATTAAACGATTGTTGCATACGAATATAACGCAGAATACGACCTTTCAAAGCAGCAACATTGGTCATGTGATCGGTTACGACAGCACCGCGGTCATGGCCGGCCATATTGAATTTTTCAATGCCAAGTTTATCCATCAAGGCTGCCACGTCTTGTGCCATAGCCGGGTTAGTGTAGTCCAGATGCAGCCCCCTATCGGATTGGCCAAAGCCCCTGGAGTCCATGGCGATTACATAATAATCATTCGACAGTTCTGACATTTGTTGATGGAAAGCCCACCAACTCTCCGGTAGACCCGGAACAAACAGAATCGCTTCTTTGGATGGGTCTCCAGCCGTCACAAAGTGAAACGTGCAATCATTCACTTCTTGGTACCAGTGAGTGGCTGCTACGCCCCCTACCAAATACTCAATTTCACCATGTACATTAGAGGTATTTGCTGGCGCCGTGGTGGCTTGGTAGCGCGTAATGTCATCTGTAATTTCTATTGCGGCGGTTGGTTTACCCTCATGCTCATTGGTAACAAAAAAACCGCTCAGTGCATTTAAAAAAATAGAAATAGGGCTATCGGAATAGGGCAGCCTTAAAAACACCCACATGGCAAACATGCCAGAAAAAATAGCGAGGAAAACCTGGATAGTTGTCATTTTTATTACCTTCTTATCAACGAATTAAAGTTAGGGTTTATGAAGCACTATGAAGCAGCCTCAAATGAGTGGTTATTTTTATTGTCAGTGCAGTGATATTCATCGCACCGTTTCTAAAAATAGGAATTAACTTTTACTGCGTGGCGCCTCCAATATGGCTTTAATTTTAGGTTTTTTTAGCTTTATAAGTTTTATCCAGCCGGTGGCTATGTCAGTACTGGGGTGGCCGCAATTAATGATGGCACTCTGGTAACTGCTTCTTGCTTGCAGTCTTTGCCAGTAGGCAGACAGTGCTGGACGGTCATGTAAAAAGTACTCTAACCAGTCTGCTTCGCGAAAACGCTCCAACAAGGGCATCCAACTCACATCGGCCAGGGTGAATTGTTCACCCGCAATCCAGGGGCCTGTGGTTTTCAAATGTGCTTCCAGCTCATCCAGGTGCTTGTGGGTGTAGTGTCGTGCCGTTTCAAGCATCTTGGTCACTAGGGGTATTTTTAACGCACCTGTCAGCCCTACCAGTTTAAACAGGGTGAAAACCACGGGTCTGAATTTTATGCGGTGAAACAACAGGCCCACCATCACGAAACGCAGGGGGGTGGTGGTCATACCCGATGCAAATAACGGCAGGGTTAAAACGGAAATGCAATTACCGGCATGCTCGGGCATACCTGGCTCCACATCTTCTCCCACTACCGATGCCTTGTTGGTCCAGTAATCCATCAGGGCTTTTTCTTTTTGGCCCACAGGAATTAATAACTCAGGTGTTTTAGACTGTTGTGCGGCGTACTCTATGATGTCATGGGACTCATAAACCGGGTTGCCGTTATGCACCATAGTGGGTAACACCCCAGCCGGGTTTACTTTTAAAAAGTGACGACTGATGGTCTCGTAGGAACCGGTTTCAATTAGATCTATTTGGTGACTCTTATAGGGGATGCCCAGCTCATCCAAACAAATGCGGGCTTTTTTAGAACATAAAGATAGGGAGTTATGGTAAAGCTCAAATTCTTGTTCGTGGGGTAGGTCTACGCCTTTATCGATGCCGCCTACCACAGGATGAGAGACTCTGTGACGCTTCTCCCATAAAAACCAAATTAAAAATAGAGCTATGACCAACATAAAGAGTGTTGTTAACATACGCGTCTCCAATAAATTCCATGATTCTTATATTTATAGCCAGACAATAAGCCTGTGCCAAGTTTGGTATTTATATTAATAGGAAGCGCTTCGCACATCACGACAAGCTATTTGCATTTCTCGCCAAGCGTAAGGGAGTTTAAAAAAAATAGGGTTATGGCGGGGGTTAATGGTTATTTCTGAATTGATCCGGAGAGGCGTGATGAAATGCCCTAAAGGCCTTGTAGAAACTGGCCAGAGCGCTGTAGCCGGCGGCGGTGGCCACTCTTTTAATGGGCATGTCTGAGGTTTTCAAAAGTTGTGCCGCATGGTTTAAACGTTGCTGTGTATAGAGGTTTTTAAAGGTGGTGTTTTCATTGGCCAAACGCCGGTTAAGGGTACGGCTGGAAATATTTATGGAATGAGACACCTCTTCCAACGACACTTTTACACCCGCTTTCATCAGTGCATGAATGCAGGATTCAGTGCCCCGTGTATATGGCATGTGAGAGTTAATATCTTTAAGTTGCTGCCTCAAAATATTTTCGAATAGGGTGTAATTGGCTTGGTTACGGCCCACTATTTTTTCAGCCATTAAGGTATTGCTAATGGTAACTCGATTACACTTTGTGCCCCAGCTGATCTTTAGGCCTGGAAAATCATCCTTGCTAACTTCTTGAGGTTTTGAATGTGCAAGGCTTACTTTTAAAGGCACTTCATCTAGCTGTATTAAGTCTTTAATTAAACTAAACACCCCCACTACCATTTCAATTACCACGTTGTTATTACTGCCTATACTCACGTCATTTTCAATGGTGAAAACCGATGAATCCTTATTTTTGGTTTCCACAATATAAAAGGTGGGGGCATAAATGGCCTGATATTTAAGCAGGGAATCGAAGGCTTGACGCATATTTTCACTATTGGTCATGGCCATCCCCAATGCTCCCAAGTCACTAAAGTTCATGTGCTGTAAAAACTGCACCGAGGTGAGCCGGTCTTTATTAGAATAATCCCGAAAAACATTAATAGATTCGTTGGTCTGTTGTGCGGTGAGCAGAGTACTAGGGTCGGAAAACTCTGCTTGGGTGATCTGGCAGCGTTCAAATAACTCTTCAATATTGCCGCCATTGGCCTCAATCATTCTTTGCGCCACGGCCATGGGATAGATGGGATAAATTTTCATAGGAATGGCGGGTCTGGCAAATTTAGACCTAAACAGACTAGCATATTGCAGCCGATTTTTCAGCAGGAGGCTGCCCTTGGTTTGCGCCACTATCAAAAAATAAGAGTTAACCACCCCGGCTCGCATAGATGTGCCGGCTATCAGCTACTTCGCAGGTACCGCCAACTGGCCAGTTTTGTCAGCCCCACAAAACCCAAACAAGCGCCGGCGGCCATTAAGTTGTCGCTGAGCAGCGGCGAAAACAGCAGTACAAACCCCTTGCCCTTCACTAGGCTAGAAAAGCTAGACACCAAAAACGGGCACATAAATAACCGCAATGATTGCCAGAATTGCAGCTTCAAACGCGTCAGGGTGCCCGGCCCGGTACTAAGAAACAGGGCGTAACCCACCACCAGGCAGAGCCCCAGGGAGTTAAGCCAGATCTCCAGGGATGAATTAAAGTACAAGCCCAGCATAGAGAGATACCAGACTAGATAACACCACAGGGCGAGTTTACTGTGGGGCAGCTTGGCCAGGTAACTCAGCAACATAATAATAAGCTCCGATTAGGTAACAGGCTCACGCATGGTGACAAACTCTTCTGCCGCCGTGGGGTGAATGCCAATGGTGCTGTCGAACACCGCCTTGGTGGCACCGGCCTTAAGTGCGATGGCAATACCTTGAATAATCTCACCTGCGTCCGGGCCCACCATGTGTGCACCCACCACCCTGTCAGTGACCTTGTCGACTACTAGTTTCATGAGGGTACGTTCCGGGTTGCCGCTGACGGTATTTTTTAAGGCACGAAACGAGGAGCGGTAGACGTCCACCTGGGCAAAGCGTTCTTTGGCCTGAGTTTCTGTTAGGCCCACGGTGGCGATATTCGGCTGGCAGAAAACAGCGGTGGGAATATTGTCGTAATCCATATTGATGGGCTGTTGCGCAAACAGGTGCCTAGCCAACGCCATGCCTTCGGCAAGGGCCACTGGGGTTAACTCCATGCCGCCAATCACGTCCCCCAGCGCATAGATTCCTGACTGCGCACTCTGAAAATTGTTGTCTACCAGAATCTGACCACTGCTATTGGTTTCAACGCCCACGTTTTCCAATCCTAACTGGTGGGTGTTGGCCACACGGCCGGTGGCGTAGAGCACCTGGTCGGCTTCGAGGATGTCGCCGTTGATCAGGGTTGCCCGCAGGCTGCCGTCGGCCAGTTTCTCAAGGGTTTCAATGTTGGTATTGAGGTATAAATCCACCCCCTTTTTTTGCATTTCATCAGCGGCAAACTGGCGCACATCAGAATCGAAGCCGCGCAAAATTTGCTTGCCACGATAGAGTAGCTTGGTATCGCTACCCAGGCCGTTAAAGATGCCTGCAAATTCTACCGCGATGTAACCGCCGCCCACCACAATCACCCGTTTTGGAAACTCGGCCAAATCGAATATTTCGTTGGAGGTGGTAGCGTATTCACTGCCGGGAACTTCTGGCACGTAGGGCCAGCCGCCGGTGGCGATTAGAATATTTTTAGCGCTGTAGGTCTGACCGTTAACCACCACCGCATTGGGGCCACTGATACTGGCGCGGCCGTGAATGATGTTCACATTGTGGTTGTTAAGCAAATTCTCATAGATGCCATTGAGCCGTGTTATTTCCTGGATTTTGTTGTCGCGCAGGATATTCCAGTTAAAGTCTGGTGTGGTTGTATCCCAGCCAAAGCCCACAGCATCGTTATGGCTTTGGCTAAATTCAGAAGCGTACACGTAGAGCTTCTTCGGCACGCATCCCACATTGACACAGGTGCCGCCCATATAGCGGTCCTCGGCAACAGCCACCTTAGCGCCAAGGCTAGCCGCAATGCGGCTGGCGCGTACCCCGCCGGATCCTGCACCAATCACAAAGAGGTCGAAGTCATAGTTGGTCATGGGGTATCTCCAATGTTTTGTCGCCAGGGCAATGGCCTGGTTAGCTCAAGAGGTGAGATTCTAGCGGCTTTCTTCTATAGTCAAAATACGCAACAATAGAAAAACACTTATGAATGTTTGTCACTAATAAAGCTGAGATAAGGGGTCTTTGAGTCGTGGACAAAATGACAGAGATGACGGTTTTTACCCGTGTGGCCCAACTGGGCAGCTTCTCGGCGGTGGCTCGGGAGTTGAGGATGTCTCCCTCGGCGGTGAGTAAACTGATCACCCGTCTGGAGGAGCGCCTGGGGGCCAGATTATTAAATCGCACCACGCGCCAGGTCAAACTGACCGAAGGGGGAGACGCGTTTTTGCAACGCTGTCTGACAATACTGAATGATGTGGAAGGGGCCGAGGAGTTGCTGGCAGGGTTCGGCCGGGAGCCCCGGGGCGTGCTCACGGTTAACTGCACCGCCGATTTTGCTCAGCACTGCCTAGTGCCGCTCTTGCCTCACTTCTATAGCCTCTATCCTCATCTTCAACTCACTCTGCAGGTGAGTGGCAGCACTGTGGACCTGGTGGCGCAGGGGGTGGATGTGGCAATTCGCATGGGAGCATTAAAAGATACTAGTCTGGTGGCACGTAAACTCTGCGAGAGCCGCCGCATTATTTGCGCTAGCCCCAACTATTTGCAGATACAGGGTGAACCCAAAACGGCGAAGGACTTGGAAAGTCATAATTGCTTGTGCATGAGTTCGGCGCCATCATTCAACCAGTGGTCGCTGACCACCCCTTGCGGTCGCGAAGTGGTGGATGTGCGAGGCAATTTTTCGGCTGACAAACTGGATATACTTCATCAGCACGCGCTGCAAGGCGGTGGTCTGGTGCGGCTGGCAGAATTTATGGTGGAGGCAGATATTGCCACAGGACGTTTGGTGCCGGTACTGGAAAATTGCAATCGCGAAGTGCAGATGGTACACGCGGTTTTTCCTCACCGTCAGCACCTGCCGTCCAAGGTGAGGGTATTTGTGGATTATCTGGTGGAATATTTGCCTTTTCGGTGTTTGGATTAGGTGGTGAATTTTGCTTCGAAAAATTGCTTTACTACCCCGCGGTGAGGCTGTTCACAGATTCAGTGAAATCAGAAATGCGTGCGACAGCTTTAAGACGAATATCTACTTTCTCCTGTTTGCTACGATGCCTCCAACCTTTCTTTTCTTGCCTTATCATGCCACACGCCTTACAGATTACATTACCTTGTTTATGGCTGCAGATAGCAAGACATGGGGAGTCATGGATCCCTTTTAAACGCTGTTTGATACGTTTATTAAGGGCTAGATTTTTGCTCATTAAAACGACCAAAATTGAATGGGTGTCGAGTGTAATAAAACAGGGTTTGTTAACCCAGATTAATCTTTTCAATCTGGGTTAATTAACTCTTGTGCCTATACCGTGCTGTTATTCTTAGCAAGCAGTTTCAGCGTGGCGGTTTCGTAATTCCTTTCGCAATATTTTTCCCACCGTGGATTTTGGCAATTCCTTTAAAATATTCACACTTTTTGGCACCTTGTAACGCGTTAAATATTCCCTGCAGTGGATGATGATTTGCTCTGTGGAAATATCCTGGTTTACAACAATATAGGCGCATACACTCTCACCAGTTTTGTCATCTTGTTGACTAACCACGGCGGCCTCAAGAATATTTGGATGTCGAGTCAAGACATCTTCGACTTCATTAGGATAGACGTTAAATCCGGATACTATGATCATATCCTTAAGGCGATCCACTATCTTTATGAAGCCATTATCCAGAATTTTGCCGATATCACCGGTTTTAAAATAACCATTAATTATGGCTTCTTGCGTCTCTTGTGGTCTATTCCAATAACCCTTCATCACCTGGGGTCCCTTGGCTACTATCTGCCCTTCCTTTCCTTGTGCAACCGGTTGGTCCTGGTCATCCCAGATTTGAATGTCGGTAGCAATAAGGGCAGCACCCACGGTCCCTATCTCTTCTGATCCGGGTTTGTTGCAGCATAAAACCGGTGCTGTTTCTGTAAGACCATAACCTTCCGAAATCGAACAACCAGTAACTTCTTGCCAGACATTAACCGCGTCACTGGTTAAGGCCGTACCTCCAGAAAAAGTAAACTTAAGATTTGAAAAATCAAGTTGTTTAAATTCATCGGACATACACAAACCCACAAAGAGGGTGTTGATACCTGAGAATCCGCTAAATTTAAACGGCTTAATATTGCTTACAAATCCCTTAATATCGGCCGGATTAGGGATTAATATGTTGAGATTACCCGCACTAAAAAAGCTAATCATATTCACGGTAAATGCGTAAATATGATAAAGCGGTAGTGGACATATGATGATCTCTTCGCCATCAACCGCTTGGTCACCCATGCGCTCCATGGTTTGTGCGGCATTGCTTAAAATATTTGCATGAGTCAGTTCAGCCCCTTTTGACACACCCGTGGTGCCCCCTGTGTACTGCAGCACACAGGTATCATTCAGTTGGTTATTTTGTCTGGGCTGTAAGGTTAAGCCCGAGCCGACTGTTATGGCCTGGTTTAAATTAATGCAGTTTTCTACTGTGCTGGTGTCACCCGTCAACAAGTCGGTTGGGTTACACACAATAACCTGTTCAATACTGGTGCCTGCCTTTATAGAATTTAATTTTGGCAACAGGTCCTTTAGGGTGACGATGGCTTTGGCACCCGAGTCGCTGAACTGGTGCGCCATCTCTTGTGCGGTATACAGTGGATTGGTATTCACCAATACCAAGCCGGCACGCAGGGCTGCATAGGCGACCACAGGGTATTGAATAATATTAGGTAATTGAATAATAATACGATCACCGGCTTGCAAACCCGATGACTGTTGTAGCCAGCAAGCCAGCGCCCTCGATTTGCTGTCTATATCACTGAAGGTTAAAGTTTGGCCCATACAGGAATAGGCTGGTTTTTCTGCGTATATCCTTAGCCTGCTTTCGATGAAATCACCCAGGCTATTAATGCCCTGCTCTATGTGTTGGCGCATAACTAAATCCTCTGTTTCTTACTAAAATTTATAATGAATAACCGCGAATAGTGTTTACCCAGCTGCCGGTGGTGGCAACAATAGAAAAATAATTATGGTCCTTAATTGGGGCACTAATTTTTTACAGCCAGGTTGAAAGTGTTGATTCTAACGGCTTTGCCCTACCGCCAAAATACGCAACAATAGAAAAACACTTGTGAACGTTAGTCATAAATAAAGAAAAACCAGGTATTAGGAATGCCTTACTCGGGTTTTACAAACCTGCCAACGGAAAATTTTTAGTAAATGTTGATTCAATAGATTGCCAAGGAACAGACCTTTAATTCGGCCTGGAAACTTTTTCAGGGGTTTTTTGTATTTATCATTATTGTATTCTGCTCCAGAGGAAATCTGTGGCGAAATTTATATACAAGAAAGAGGGGAAACTCGGTTATCACAAAATTTCACTGCTTTACAGGGGGCTGCGTGATGATGCATGTAAGGTATTCGTTAGACGTGTATTATTTGTATTCACTCTTATTATTGGTGGTAAAAATTGTTAGGAAATGGCTTTAAAAAAGACGTTCAAGGCAAACCCTGATGGCGCTTAAATAATTTTTCAATTACTAATAGTAGGCTTATTTCTTTTCCTTAATACTCTGCAAATTGTTCTCCGCTAACTTGGAAATATCTCTCGCCTCATCAACTCCAATGCCCAGTATCATTAAAAAGATTTGTGCATATTCTTGCAATACAGCCGTAATGTCGGTTTTTGCTTCTATGGCATCGATGATCCCCCCCACCAGTGTCCACACCATCATGCTATCGATTATCTGTGCACGCACAGGCGGTTTAAAGCGACCAATATCTATGCCTGCCTGCATATCCCGTTCCACAAATTCGCCTAAGGCGATAAGCAAACCATCTCCCAGCAATCTGGGATACTGAGCCAAGCAGGCCGTAATGGGTTCGTCTATCAAGGATCTCAGCACCGATTGGATGGCGGTGGCGATAACTAAGGCTGGGTCGTCATTTGGCGACAGCCGCTTAAAGAAGCTTATTGCGTAACTCTGGTAAACCTCGGCCACGGTGGCGATTATGCACTCGTCCTTATTGGCAAAATGATAATAAAAGGTGCGCCTCCCCAGATCAGCCACATCGGTGATGTCGGTCATGGTGGTTTTTTCTATGCCTTTTTCCACAACCAAATCGTGGGTGGCGGTCAGCAGCTTGCCCCGTGTTTCCTGGCGTCGGCGCGCCATTCTATTAGGTTTAGTGGGCTCAATCTCGGTCATTTCTTCAACTTCAGCCACAGTGCTACTTCCTAAGTTAATCGCAATAAAGGTGTGCATTCTAGCACAGAATGGGAGCCTCATGCGGTATTACTCACATGGGCTATCTTGCACACTTAATTAAATTTGCACATACGGTACATTTTACACTATAGTGCTACCTAATGGTTTTGGAGTAATAATCATGGCTAAAGAATTACTGGATGCACAAACGCCCCTGAGCGCCGCTAATGTAGAGAGCTTAGTGCTATATAATTCTGCGGCGTCCCCTTCGGTACGCCGTTGTCGTATCACCCTGCTCGAGAAGGGCCTAGATTACGACACCGTAGAGATGGATCTGCCCAACATGGAGCACCGCAGCCCGGAATACCTGGCCCTCAACCCTAATGGTTATGTGCCCACCATAAGCCATGGCGAGCATGTGGTTTATGATTCAGCCGCCATTAATGAATACCTTGATACTCAGTTTCCGAAAATCGCGCTATTTCCTGCTTCCCCCCCAGAGCGTGCCCAGGTACGCATGTGGATTGGTTCAGAAGAGACCATGTCAAATGAGTTTAGACCCCTTTTGTATCAAAGAGTGATGGGGCCCATTCAACACATTAGCCGTAGCCTGGAAGAAGCCAGGCAGATTAATCGTCGTTGCACCAGTGACCCCATCGACATGGCTTGGGGTGATCGTATATGGAGAATGCAGGTGCTTACTCCTGGCCAACAAATGCAGCAAGAGCGCAAGTTAATGCGCTGGTTGGATACCGTGGAGCAATCGCTAAAAAATCAAGACTACTTGGTGGGCAATCAATTTACGCAAGCGGATATCAGTGTTTTTCCTCGTGTGATGATGTACAGCTATCTAGGGCTTAAAATTGATGAGGCGAGCTACCCAAATGTATTGACGTGGATAAAGAGACTGGAAACAAGACCTTCGTTTGAAAACTCCATGTCGGCTCAGGCTAAAAAATTACGCAAGATGGCCACCTCACCCCTGCTGCCAAAACTGCGCCGTATTCTTGGTAAGCCTGAGACTAAGCGCAATGTCCTGGATAAACTTTTCATATGGGGTTTGGGTCGAGCCTTGCGCAAAATACAAAAGGTGGCGACGTTATTGGCGGCCCCTGATAAGCGTCGAGACTTGCCTATGCCTAAACCTAGGTTAGTGCCCATTGATTTTTCTTTAGGGGAAAAACCTCACGAATTGGAAAATTCAAACAGCATTGATATATATGGCAGTGCTCTTTCTCACCATTCACAACGTATTGTCATATTAGTTAAATTTCTCGGCCTGACTTATACCTTTCATGAGATAGATTTAACCAGTGGCGAGAATAAAAAACACAAATTTCTTAAATTAAACCCACTCGGTGAAGTGCCAGTTCTAAAGCATGGCGAGCGTGTCATACACGACTCCCGAGCCATTGCCGAATACCTGTTGGAAAATTTTGACCAACAACAGCTGTGGTTTGGAAAAAACAGTTATCAGGCGGCACAAAATAGAATGTGGTTAGGACTCGAAGCAGGTACTCATAAAGAATTTAAGCCTTTATGGAGTAAATATAGTTTAAAGCACACTGGCAGGCAGCTGAGTGTAGAGGAAGAGTATTCTGCCATTGAACGTATTGAACAGAAGTTGATGACCCTTGAAGACACCTTGAGCGAAGCCGGTTTTTTATGTGGTGAGAAAATGCGATATGCCGATATTGCTTGGTTCACCCGCCTTGAATCCATGAAATTAGTGGTCAGTTTTTCAATGGAAAAATTTCCAAATTTAGCACGCTGGTATTCATTGATGCAGGGCATTGTAAATAGAGCATCCCGTGAAATGTATGAAAACAAATCCAGTACTTAACCGTTAACAATAAAAACCAAGAGGGCAGTATCATGAATATGGAATACGCAGGTAGCGAATTATTAAGTGTCAATACCGAAACGCCTCCAGGCAGTCAGCCTTTGGCGCGCATTGCAGGTCATATTAAGGCCGATAAATTAATTTTTCTTATTTGGGATGTAAAAGACCTGGATAAACAAGAGTCGTTTTTGGATGACTTTGGCATGAAAACCCATGAAAAAAGTCAACAAGAACTCTTCATGCGTGGCTTCGGTGACGAACCTTATTTATATTATGGGCGCAAGGCCAAAAAAAGCGCCTTTAAAGGCATTGGCTTTGCTGCAAAAACACGCAAGGACCTGGAAATCCTGGCAAAGAAAACCGACAAAAAAATTGAAAAAATTAATCGCCCTGGTGGTGGAGAAGTGGTCCGCCTTACCGACCCTAACGGGGTAGAAATAGAAGTTTGTTTTGGCATTGAAAAACTGGAAATGCTTGAAACTCGTCGTGACATCTTACCGGCCAACACCCTTAGCCATCGCCCTCGCGTTAACCAGGGTCAACGCACCCCTTTAATGCCTTCACCTATCTTAAAAATGGGCCACTGTGTGATGGGCGCGCTTAATTTTGAAGAAACCACTAACTGGTATATGCGCCACCTTGGACTGCTGGCTACTGATGCCCTTTGCATCGGAGATGGCTCGCCAGCGGTTGTCTTTTTACGCCTGGATCGAGGTGATGAACTGGCCGATCACCACAGCATTGTTATTGGTAAAGGTGCCGGCGAAGGCTATTTGCACAGTGCCTATGAAGTGGTGGATGTGGATGCCGTGGCTCAGGGCCAGCAGTATTTAAAAATGAAAAAACGCGAACATGTGTGGGGACTTGGTCGCCATATACTGGGCAGTCAGTTGTTTGATTACTGGCACGATGTAAATGGATTTGAATTTGAGCACTATGCCGATGGCGATGTATTCACATCTTCAAAACCAACCGAATATCACCCGCTAGACTCTGGCAATGTCTACGCCTGGGGTGATGACTTACCTAAGTCATTTTTTGCTTTGACCTTTTCTCAGGTAGTGGGAATTGTTCGGGGCATGATGAAGGGTCACGTAACCCTGCCATGGATTAAACAAGCTAAAAAAGCCATTTCGCGCCCGGCGCGTCCTTGGCTTTAAACCATACTAACTTAATTAATAATACAAACTTAAAAGGTAATAAATTATGGGTACTTCAGTTGTTAAATTTAATCATGGCAGCAGTGATCAAGAATTATGGGGCATTTTGTCAGGAGATGCGATTCGTCCATTAAAGCTGGCGGTGGATAATCACACCGAATTGATGGATTGCTACTTTAACGATCGCGCCCGTTTTGATGCTGCTATCGAGACCACCGAGATTTCGCAAAAGGATGTGACATTTGTATCGCCCGTTTCTCGCAATGTGCAGTTGTTTGCGCAGGGCCTAAATTACGTTGATCACAGAGCCGAGTCTGGCTTGGAAGTGGATGCGGAAAAAGAAGAAAACCTGATGTTTGCCAAGGCACCCTCCAGTATCTGCGGCCCAAACGATGATATTTTACGCCCGGTGGACTGTGAGTTGCTGGATTATGAAATTGAACTGGGCATTGTTCTTAAAAAAGGCATTCACAAGCCTACCAAGGTAACCGATGACAACATCGCAGACTACATTGGTGCCCTCTTCTTGTGCAATGACGTGTCTTCAAGGGACAACATGTTTGGCGCGCCCATGATGCAATGGTATCGCGGCAAGAGCCATCGTACTTTCTGTCCAATTGGCCCTGTTTTGTATCTTTTGGAAGAAGGCGATAGCAAGCAGCTTTACAACTTTGAGTTGACTTTAAAGATGAATGGCAAGGTTAAGCAACAAGCCACCACTGAACTGCTTATTCACAAGCCACCAAAAGCCCTAACCGATCTTTCCCAGTATGCCGATATTAACCAAGGGGACTGCATTCTTACCGGCACTCCAGGTGGCGTAATTGGTGGCCACAGTCTAAAAACAGTATTGGCTATCTTGGTGAACTTTAAAAAAGATAAAAAACGTAAAGAAAAACTTAGAGTGGCACAAAAAGCCATTGGCAATTTTCTGCAGCCAGGAGATTTCCTTGAATTGGAAATTAAATCTCTCGACGGCAGTATAAATTTGGGCAAGCAGAAAAATATGATTGCGCAAGCGTAATTAGATGAGCGCTCTACACGTAGGGTCGACGTCGTGTAGAGCGCTAAATAGACAAAATATATTTTACACCGGCGGTCAATGAATTAAAAAATTAATGAGTTGTGGTGTAGGAGGGGTATGAGATGACAATAATAAAGCAATCATATGACGTAATTATAGTCGGTGCGGGCCCTTGTGGTGCCACAGCGGCTAATATGCTGGGCCAGTCTGGTATCAGTACACTGGTAATTGATAAAGAGGCTGACATCGTCAACATTCCACGTGCTGTGGGTATGTGTGAAGGTGGTTCCCGCATCATGGATACCATAGATATTTTAGATGACTCAGATTTGGATTTTAGACAAATTAACTCGGTACACTTTACAAATAAAAATCAGAAGTCGGTTTTCCATGCCGACTTATATGAGCCGGAAGATGGTCACCGTTTGTTACGCACCTTTCATCAACCAGATTTAGAAAAAAGTCTGCGTAAATCGCTTAAGTCCTATCAATGTGTTGATCTTGCCACCAGTACCGAACTACTTGAATTTAATGATCATGGCACAGGTGTTTCGCTAAAAATAAAGCGCGGTGGAGAAATAAGCCAGGTGGAAGGGCGTTACCTTCTTGCTTGTGACGGTGCCAGCAGCCCCATTCGTTCAAAACTCGATATAGGTTTCACCGGTGCTACCTATCCACAGCAGTGGATGATTTTAGATGTGGAAAATAACCCTCAACACAGCAGTGAGGTAGTGTTTGGCATTGACCCGGAACGGCCCTCGGTAACCTTGCCAGGTCCTGGTAATAAACGTCGATGGGAATTTGTGGTAAAAAAAGATGATAACCCGGACGAACTGTTTGAGCCCCAAAATCTTGCCAAGCTATTAGGCAGTTGGGGAAATGTTGAAGACATGGAAGTGTCTCGTAAGGCGGTTTATACCTTTCATGCTCGTACTGCTTCAAAATATCAGCAAGGAAACATATTCCTACTGGGTGATTCAGCTCACATAACCCCGCCTTTTGCTGGTCAGGGCATGATGGCAGGCCTTAGGGATGCACAAAACCTCTGCTGGAAAATAACGGCTGTTATAAATAAAGAATTATCGCCGAGTGTTCTTGATTCTTACCAAGTTGAAAGAATTCCTCAAAGTCGTCAAGTGATCAAGTTTGCCCAACACATGGGTAATGTTATTTTGCCGCAAAATCCACTTGTGGCAAAGATCCGTGATGGCGTGATTAAAGTATTAGGATGGTTAGGATTGCACTCTGAAACCAAGGGCGCACCTTTAGATAAAATCCCAAATCATATTAATGGCGCTTATATTAAGCACTTTTTAATTGGTAAATTGTTCAAAACGGGTTTTGAACTTCCACAACACTTGCTTACCAAAGACGACAAAGAAATTTTGGCCGACAAATTAATAGGTGAAAATTTTTGTTTGCTGGGTTGGGATGTTAATCCAGAGGAGCATCTGGATGCCAAAACACTTGCTCGCTGGAAATCCATGGCCGGCAAGAAAGCCATATTTACTGGTAACCAGTTAGCAGCGCAATCAGCCCTAGTAAATAAAAGCGAGGAATACAAGCGCTTGTTTGCAGGTGGCAAACGAGTATTGGTGGTTCGCCCAGATAAAATGATGGTGATCAACTGCACGCTTAGAAGCCTAAATAGAAAACTTAATAAGTACATGGACAAGGTAGGCTGCACAATTTAAATTTTTGCGTCTACCAAATTCAGGATTAAATCCGCTAATACAATCAGATCAAACGGGTGAACTTATGAAAAAAATAGTTTTAATCAGTGGCTGTTCAAGCGGTATTGGTAAAAGCCTAGCCATGAAAATGGCCAGCCAGGGCCACACGGTGTTTGCCGGTGCTCGCAATCTAACCGACCTTAGAGGTATGGGTGCGAATATTGTTCCCATTAAACTGGATGTGAATAATGAGGAAAACGTAAAAAGTGTTATGACCACTATTGAAAAAAGATGCGGTCATTTAGACATCCTGATTAATAACGCTGGTTACGGCGCCATGGGGCCCTTGGCGGAAGTACCTATTAGCCAGGTACAAGCGCAGTTTTCCACCAATGTTTTTGCCCCATTAACCATGGCGCAACAAGCGCTGTCAATATTAAGAAAAAGTAATCAAGGCCTAATTGTGAACATTGGCAGTTCCGCCGCAATATTTACCATTCCTTTTTCCGGCGTATATGGTGCCTCTAAGGCGGCCATTCATGCCTTAAGTGAAGTGTTGCGCATGGAACTAGCGCCGTTTAACGTGCATGTTATGACCGTCTACCCAGGTGGTGTAGCCTCTTCATTTGGCGATACCGCAGCCGACAAGCTTAAAGACACACTAGTCGAAAACTCTCTTTATAAACCGGCCTTACCGGCTATTGAAAAACGGGCGCGAATTTCTTCCAATTCACCCACTACCCCGGATATGTTTTCTGACGTGTTAATCCGTGCCATGTTAAAGAGTAAACCTCCAGTGGATATTCGCATTGGTCACGGCAGCGTCATCATGAACATTGCTAAAAAAGTGTTGCCAACAAAATTGCGTGAATTTTTAATGCGCCGCGCCTATCAGATTAATGGTCTTAGCTCTTAACTCATTCAGGGAGTCTTGTATGTCAAATAAATCAACAAATGCATTTAACAACTTGCAAAGAGAAGCCTTAGAGATTAATAAAGCATTAAACCTTAACTCGAAACAGCAAGATTGTTTTCGTTTATGGTGTGATGGAAATTCACCTTATTCGTGCAAACTGCGCACCTACATGAATTACAAAGCCATACCCTACAAGCGTATGCGTATCAATTTTGAAACCTATTTCAATATTATCCCTGCGAAAGTAGGTATGAGCATCATGCCTGTGATCATCACACCTGATGATGAAGTGATGCAGGATACCACGCCAATTATTCAAGAATTTGAAGAAACCTATTCTGCCAATAGTTGTACGCCAACGGATCCTCGCCTGGCATTTATTATGTGGCTACTGGAAGATTTTGGTGATGAATACTTAACGCGTTTTTCCATGCATTACCGTTGGGGAAATGATATTAGCCGAAATACCCTAAGCCATCGCCTGGGGCGCTCCATGAGCTTTGGTAATGTAAATATGCATGCCAGCAAAGTTGCGCCTATGATTCTGGCTCGTCAAGCCGGCTTTGATAAACCTTTGGGCCTGGATAAGGCCGAATCGCGCGAGAGCCTGGATGGGCAATTCATAGACTTGCTAAACATTTTAGACCAGCATTTCAGTCAGTATCAATTTCTATTGGGTGACAAACCATCGGTGGCCGATTTTGCTTTGTATGGGCACTTATACGCGCACATGCTGCAAGATCCTTTTTCTGCCGAGATCATGGAAAGCAACGGATCACGCACCTGTAACTGGATTGAAACCATTAGTGAGCTGGGTGATACCCGTGGCTTTATCGGTCAAACTGAATTTGGTGATTGGATAAACCTGGATGAAGCCGTGCCCGAGACACTTAAGAAATTGCTTACGTTTGTAGGGAAAACCTACATTCCGTTTGCAACCGGCACTGCCCTGGCCACACATGAGGGCCGTAAAGAATTTGATGCCAAGGTATATGACTTAGAAACTTCGTTTATGACTTTTCAATACCGTGCCTGGAGCTTTGAAAACGTACAAAATCATTTTGTCGCACTTAATGATAAAGACAAGAAATTAGTGGATGAGCTCTTGATAGCAACCGAGGTTCAACCTTCGATGATGGGAAATGGAATTTTACATTGCAAATTATTCGATGGTTTCACCCCACCTTATATAAAAGAAGGGATGGCTGATGCACGAATTGCCTATTTGAAAGAAAAAGAAGAAATAAATAACGAAGAGAAAATATTAAAGCGTGAGCTAAATAAAAATGGGGTAGAAAATGAGTCAGTATAATAATGTGGTGCGTTTTGTTAAACACCCGGACGGCAAACCAACACATGAGGTTTTTAAACTCGAGAAAGAACCTCTTGGTAAGTTAAAAGAGGGCGAATACTTAATACGTAATGTGTATTTATCCATGGACCCGGCTTTGGTGGGGCGCATGCGTGATGAAGACAATTACGCCGAAAAAGTAAGCCCAGGTGAAGTGATGCACTCTTACGGTATTGGCCAGGTAATTGAATCGAAAAATTCTAACGTTAAAGTAGGCAGTGTACGCTTTGGCCGGATCGATATGCAGGAATACTCTGTATTTTCTGATGAGAAAGCCAGTACCGAAATTAACCTTGGATTGGCCAGTGCTAGCTCATATCTGGGGGCAATGGGTGTGAATGGCGCCACCGCTTATTTTGCATTACAAGAGATTGGCCAGCCCAAGGCGGGTGAAACCGTGTTGATTTCCGCTGGCGGCAGCACAGTGGGCAGTGTGGCGGCTCAGATTGCTAAAAACATGGGCTGCAAAACCGTGGCCATTGTCAGCACAGATGAAAAAGCCAAACAGATAAAACAAGATTACGGCTACGATGCTGCGGTAAGCTATCGCGGTAAAAGCATCGATGATTTATCCAGTGATATAAACAAGGCGTGTCCTGATGGTGTTGACGTTTACTTCGATAACACCAGTGGTGATATTTCTGAGGCTGTGTTAGATCACCTCAATGCGTATTCTCGTGTTGCGGTAGTGGGTCGCCTTGGCATTAGTCACCTTGCTAATACTCGACTGGATGCAGGACGCCGTGATCACAACATAATGCTTACCAAGCGGGTAAAAAAGCAGGGTTTTGTTATTCTTGATTATCAGCATAAATTTCGTGGCGCCTTTATGATGCTGGCACGCTGGATTAAGGAAGGTAGCATTAAAGGACAAGAAGATATCATGCAGGGTATCGATCAAACCCCGGATGCCTTTTTCCGCATGCTGGATGGCAAAAATAATGGCAAGCAATTGGTTAAGTTAGCCGACATTGATGACTCCATCGATCCCGCACCAAGATGGGTTGGTCGCTTATTGATTTCCAAGTGGTTTCCAACCCAAAAACTGGCTAAGAAAATTACCGGTGGCATTTAGAATATTAGTAATGCAATAGGGTATACAAGCTTGATTTGTTTTTAGATTACGCTTATTTAACGGCAACTCATGTTCATGAGTTGCCTTCTGTTGGGTTACTCAATTGCCACTGAAAAGAGTCCTAACTCATACCTTTAAGCAGCGACTCCATTTCAAACTACGGGCAGCAGTGGCCATCCATATAAGGACATTTTAACTATTTTAAAGGGCGACTTATGACAAGTACTGACCTCCATATTCACGCTAATCACCGCCATTCGCTCCTGGCCTCTGAGCGGACGGGGTTTCATTCATCAAGCTATTTAAGGAGTTGGGCACTGTTGGTGGCGCAGGCCATCGAGAGCTACGGGCTTTGCAGCGATGAAATATTTCAAGAGGCAGGGGCGGATTTGGACAGCCTGAAAAAAAATGATAGCCGTTTCCCTAGTCACCAGATGCAGAAGGTATGGCAGGTGGCCGTTGCCCGTTGCCAAGACCCCTACATTGCCATTCGGGTGGCGCAATTTTTTAAACCCGGTGCCTACAGTGTCTTGGGTATGGCTATGTTGGCCAGTCGTCATGTTTACGACGCCCTTAAACGGGCCAGTCGTTATGCCGGCTTTATCGGGGATGTGCATCACTGCTCGTTGCAAGAAAGCGAACACGAAGTGGCTTTTGTGATACAGCCCCCTGCGGACTTCAAATCTATCAGCAATATATATGGCATGTCGGCTACCTTTAGTTGTTTGTTTAATCTTTTATCGGAGCTCTCGTCGGCCTCGTTAAAGGTGAAGGAAGTGCATTTTGAGCAGGAATTAATATGCCATAAAGCACTGGAGAATTTTTTTGGCTGCCCGGTCTATTATGGGGCGAATAGCAATAAAATGGTATTTGATAAACGCTTTGTGTTTTCGGTACAGCCCTTTTCTCAGGATCAGTTAGCCAGCTCCTTGGATGACTGGCTGGATGAATACTTGTCTAAAAAACATCACAATCGGGTATCTGCCCGTGTTCAAAAAGTATTATTAAAAAACCTATTGCATGGCGACACCGATTTACCCGCAGTGGCCTCTGATTTGGCCATGGGCATTCGTGACTTACAGCGAAAACTGCAAGGGGAGGGCACGATGTACACTGAGCTATTGGACGAGTGTCGCAAGAAACTCTCAATACAGCTCATCCTTAATAATCAGCACCAAATATCTGAAGTGTCTTGCATGCTAGGGTTTAGTAATCAGAGTAATTTTACCCGTGCATTTCGGCGCTGGACCGGCACCACTCCTCTTAAATATCGAGGCTGCTAGGCTAGCGCTATATTAATACTGGTTTTTAAGGTGAGGGGCTAACAAAAGGTAGAGCATTAGGTCATTACAAAATAAATATTTATAGCTTTCGAGTATGTTAAAAAATATCGCCAAATTCCAATTAACGGGTCGACAAGACGCTGAATTTATTGGCCTGCGCCGTGACGAATAAGTGTTCGTTTCCTATACTGAAGTGCATTGGCAATCACCATTGAAGGAACATTGAAGTGAAACTCTTATCACTGGTTTTCTTTCTACTATTTAGCTCTGCATTCAATTCAACTGCATTGCAGTTTGACAATAATTTGGATTACCTGTTTGATTTGTCACTTGAGGAGCTGTTAAAGGTTAAGGTTACCGGCTCAACCCTCACCCCAAAAGAACTCAGAACAGTGCCCTCTGCAGTCACAGTGTTCACCCATGGGGAAATTCAAAACCTGGGACTGGATACCCTGGATGAGCTGATGAATCTAGTGCCTGGCTTTCAATCGTATCGTTCATCACAATCATCAGTGAATTATCAATACTCTTCGAGAGGACGGCGTATTGGCAGTTCCGGAGCGGAAATTTTGATTCTGGTAGATGGCACGCGGCTTGCTGAGCCTCGTAGCAGTGGTAGCATCATCATTGCCCCGCAATACCCTCTAATGCAGATCGAACGTGTTGAATTTATTCGTGGCCCGGGGTCGGCCGTGTATGGCTCTAACGCCATGATGGGGGTGATTAATATTATTACCCGATCGGATGTCAATGAGGCTAGTGCCAGTTATGGCAGCTTAAATCGCCGTAAGGGGCACTTACTCACATCAAAGCAAATAAGAGACTTTACGCTAGATCTGTTTACTTATATGGAAATGGATGATGGTGAAGAATACCAGGTGCAGGATACCTTTAGCAGTAACCGTATAGGTACCGATGACCCACTGGAGCTTGCTGGTTTCATTGTTAAATTACAATGGAAAAAAACTCAGCTAAACCTTCAGCACAATCAATTTAAGGGGGAAAACTTTTACGAATTGGATGGCATTTCTAATGATTATAACCAACGAAAGGGGCGTTTAACGGCCATATCGTTGAAACAGGATCTTGAGTGGCAATCAATCGCTTCCCATATTTGGCTCGGTTACACTCAATCTAGCTTCACCACATCGCCACAATTAACTGCCCCTGGTGACCTTGCCGCTATCAGCAGCCCAGTCAGCAACGATGCTTTATTTATCAGCGTCGATTTTGACGATTATGCAGAAACCCGCATGTTGTGGCATAACGACTGGGGCATCAATTCACAAAGCAGTTTTCAGTGTGGCCTTGAAATTCGGCGTATTGATGCCCCCGAGGCCGTCGCAAAAAATAATTTCGACCTGGGCGATCTGGCCGGCGGTAATATTCCCATCCGATATTACGGCAGTTTATCTGTTACCACGCCAGTTCAAGCGGAATCCAGGCGTGACATTGTTGGGGTTTACGGTCAGTACCAACATAGGTTGTTTAATAGCACTCACCTTACATTGGGCGTACGCCATGACGACTTCTCGAATATCGGCTCGCAACTCAGTCCCAGATTTGCTTTGGTGCAAGAGCTAAATGAGCATCATAGTCTCAAGCTGCTCTATGGTGAGGCTTTTCGGGCGCCTGCTGAAAATGAGACTAACCTGGTGAATAACCCTGTGATTTTAGGTAATTCTGATTTAGAGCCGGAAACGGTACAGAGTAGCGAGCTTATTTGGGTGGGACAATGGAGCGATACAGGAATTTCTCTGGGGTATTTTGAGATTCATTTTAAGGATGCCATCGTGCAGGTCAGCCTCGAGAATACCCGTGTATATGAAAATATAAGCCAGGACCCCAGCAAGGGGTTTGAGCTAGAGCTTTCTCACGAGGTCAATGAAAGCTGGTTATTTCGTGGCTCTTATACAAATATGATCGAAACACCGGAGTTATCATTTCGTGAAGCTGATCAGCTGGCTTCGTTGATGGTGAATTATAAACATAGTAATTGGAATGCTAATTTGTTTGCCACCTATCACGGTCAGCAGGATATTCCCGCTCGTGACAGTAGCGGTCACCGTATTACGCTGGGGGATTACTGGTTGTTATTTGCTAAGGTGCAATTCGGCTTTAGCTCTGATTGGCAGGGTTTTGTGCAGGTAAAAAATATTTTGGATAAGGATTACCTGGGGCCACCTGTGAGCACCGGTTTAACTGATGGGGTGCCGAGTCGAGGACGGGAAATACTGGCCGGAGTTGTTTGGCACTTTTAAGGTTGGCTTTGGTCGAATGACTAAATGATGGGGTAGCGGTAACCTCTTGCTTGGGCTCAATAAAAATGAGGTAACCCTAATGTGAATGTTCAAAGTTTCCTCCAAGGTTGTCCCAGTGAAATTGGGAAATGGAAAAGGCATTCGAGTCATCCTCTGAAAACCAGAATATTCTGGTAAAGGTGAGAGAACCGAGTAAAAGACGCAGGCATACCAGGTGGCTATGGACATATGGTTTCGCATGCCAGCCAGCAACACTACAGGTCACTTCGGTGCGGTATCAATCACATCACTTGATTATAGTTTGATGTCCAGTATAAGCTGAGTTAAGAGACTTGCCCTATGAGTTTTAGCGATAGAAATATAAAGAAAAAATTAACTAATAACTAAATACAATTAGAAGTCCATTTGGACTGGCCAAGGTGCCTGAGGTATTTTTGCTCACTGAGCAGCAGGTGCTGTTCGGCATTACGTTCTTCCAGGTCGAGCGCTGAAATTTTTGGTACTCTGGCTATTAAGATCGGCACGAGCCTTAGCCAGGGCCAATTCAAAATCCCGTTGCTCAAATTTAACTACTAATTTCCCCCCCCCGACCAAATTTGCCCTCTGTTTGAGTTTGGGGTGCACCCATACCACTTCGCCACTGATTTCTGCGGGCACGTTTAAGTGAGAGCTGGGGCTGGCGGTACCGTAGCCAATGGCCTTGGGGGTGACCTCACTGGTGCTGAGGGTCAGTATGTGTGCCGGTGTGGCATATTCG
>MAAA01014031.1_pt1 | contig 34612 bp, 23 predicted proteins | sample 1115971 | NCBI WGS metagenome assembly MAAA01 (sample SAMN04961123, study PRJNA320927) | seawater metagenome | isolation source: sample BD02T6 sea water enriched with oil for 6 days | place: USA:Gulf of Mexico | collected 2013-07-27 | reverse complement strand
AATAATGGATATTAATGAAAAAAATACGCTAAGGATTAGTAAATATTATGAAATATTCAAAACAAATATTATGTAGCGCTTTCGCGGGGGTGATTTGTTTAGGAACGGGTACACCGAATGCCATGGCAGGTGATTGTTCAACTGGGTTGTGGAATGATCCTTTTGGTTGGAAAACAACAAGCAAAGCTAAAACGGCTATTAAAAATAACCTAGCTCCTGCTTTTTTTCTAGGATCTGACCTCAGTGAAAAATTACCGGTTATTCCTGTGAAAGATGGTGGTTATTACTTGGTGGGTACGCCCTTTGATGATTATTTGTACACCCCAGATGGAGTGGTAACGGAAGGCCTAAATGGTGGGTTTGATACTTTTTTGATGGCAAATCCTGAGTTAGAAAAACCCGGTGCAAACCGTGTGGTGGTGGCTGCTGGCAGTCGTGAAGCCAATGGCACTACTCGCGGTGATCGTTTTATCGTTGGAGATGAAAAAAAGCGTTATTTTGCCGGTAAAACCAGCGTCTCGAGTGACGATAAAGATATTTTATATATAGACAAATTTGATAAAGGCTATTCTGTTATTCGCTTACATGGCAGTGCTAGTGATTACCGTTTGACTCGCGTGTCATTACCCTTGGACCTGAGTTTTGGTGTTGGCACCGCCATTGTCAGCAAGGACACTTGCGATACAGTGGCCTATGTACGTAATGTAAAACTGTACAACACTTCTGACCGAAATTTTGAATATGCCACTGTGCCACAAACGACTACCGCGGTGTCTTTGGCAGGTGGAAGCATCACTGGGATTCACCAGTTAGGTGGTGCAGGCAGCATAGTATGGGATGGCATTGCCAGTGCTACAGATAAAATGGGCAATACCTACTCAACCTTTGGGGCCAGCACGGAGTCTATTAATGGAGCCGAGGGCTTCGGCTCTTTTTTTATCAGTAAACATGACGCCAGTGGGCTGCACATATGGACTCAGAAGCACGGTACCAACCGAGGCACAGGCCCCACCGAAGGCGGTCAGTCCCCCATGGAAATCATCGTAACTGATGATGCTATTTATGTGGCTGGCTTAAACTTTGGCACTTATGGCAGCTTTATTACAGAAGTAGAAGTGGGTGATGCTGCTAATAAACCGGCTGAAATTTTGGGGCTGGCCGACAGCATGCGTGCGTTTATTGGTAAGTATGACCTTAACGGCAACTTAATAAAGGTTCGCCAACAAACCCCCTCACAAGACACCACGCTTAATCCGTCCTGGGTGCTGGAAATTGATAATGCCGGTGATCTTTACTTTGGCGGCAGCACAGGGGAAGGCTTGTCTATTCCCATGGCATCGGCGTATGTAATGAAGTTGGACGGCGATACACTTGAAAAAGTCATAGAGTTTGGTGATGGCGGTGCCAAAATTTTTAAAAATGGCCCGCCCACTCAATACGATAATATTGAAGAAATGTTTATTTCGTCTTTGATCAATAACTTACAAATCTCTAACTTTACGTATGGTATTAAGTTTGTTGCTGATGGCTCTGGCATGCCGGGTAAAGGGGATTTATTTGTAGCGGGCGTCAGTGACAACGGCTCATTTTTTGGATCTGAGTCTGGTTGGAATAGTATATGGTATACAAAAATTGATGCTACAACCGCTAACAATCAATGGCAAGGTAATGAGTATTGTTACAAGCCCTTGTTTCATTCTGAAGTGTGTACAGATACTGGCGGCTTTGCCATCAGTTCTCACTATGCTGACTTGTTTATGTGGGGAATGGATTTTGACAGTGAAGGTAACCTTTACATTGGTGGTGAAGCCGCGGGCACCACCAGTGATATAGGCCACACAACGCAAGATATTCAATTTATAGACAGTCACATGGGTGACGGCGATGGCCTGTTAATAAAAGTAGAGCCCAATAAAGGCAATATTCAATGGATAAAACATGTGGGCACCTCAAAGTCAGACTCAATTGGGGGCGTGGCAGTGAAAGACGATATTGTGTATATCGCAGGTACCACAAGGGGAAATATTGAAGGGGAAAATAGTGGTGAAAATGATGTTTACATAGCCGCCATTGGCAAAGAGGGCAACACCATCAATACCCTACAAGTGGGCAGTGAGCGTATGGATTCAGTTTCTGCATTTGAAGTATCAGGCAATAAACTCATTGTGGGCGGCACCACAGAGGGTTCTTTTGCCAATCCTAAAGTCACCGATGCAGGCGCAGATGCTTATTTAATTAGCATTGATCGTAGCGCGTTATAAAATGTGAAGTGAGTGCATGGTTTTACTGTGCACTCTCCTTGATTGAAAGCTCTGAAAGGAGGTTAAATACCATAAAACAAAGTTTGTGGCTTATTGAAGTTAAAAATAACAAAGATTAGGGGAGTTCATAACCCGGTAGCAATAGCCGTAAGCGGATTACTCGCTAAAGGGTAAATTTAGCAAGCTAATTTACAAGTATGCTTTGATTGTGGGTAATTGTTTTTTTCTTAAACTGCATGGGTAGGTATATCCCTCTTTTGGGGGGTTGGCTGTGCGTTAGGGAATTCATAGACTGTGGATGGTTATAGAAAGGGTGCGGTAGTTATCCATACTAAGTGATAGGTCTGTATTATGGATATAGAACAAATTGAGTTTAAATCTAAAGGACAAATATGCCGTGGTGATTATTACATTAGCGAAAATCCTAATGGAAAAGTAATTGTAATGGGGCATGGTTTTGCTGCGGAAAGGGGCTTCTCATTAGATAAGTTCGCGCTTCCATTTTGTGAATCTGGCTTTAATTTTTTGGTATTCGATTATCGTTGTTTTGGTGATAGTGATGGAGACATATCTCAATTAGTTAGTATAAAAATGCGTATCGCAGACTGGGAGTCAGCTGTTCAATATGCTAAAACGAGATCGAAAGAGAATAAGAACATTATTCTATGGGGGCTTGCGTTAAGCGCAGGACATACTATTAATTTAGCTGCTAAAGATGACGAGATAATTGGCATTATGGCAACAACGCCTTTAGTCTCGGGATTTGGAGCGATATTGAATATGCGCATACTCTCTGTTTTATGCCTTACTTTTCATGGTGTTTTAGATGTAGTTAAGCGGTTAATTGGCTTATCACCTCACAGAATACCGATGGTTTCTAAAGACAATAAATTATGTATATTAGCGAATAGCTATAAAGATTATATGTCTTTGATAACAGATCCAAAAAGCACGTGGAAAAATTCAGTGCCTGCAAGCATAGTGCTTGAACTACCATTTTATAATCCTATTCTTGTGGCTTCTAAAGTTGAGTGCCCAGCACTATTAATTGGCGGCATAAATGATGAATTAGCCCCTTGTAGATACGCAAAAAAAGCCGCCTCAAAAATGCCAATAGGAGAATATGTAGAGCTTGATTGTAATCACTTTGAACCGGTTTCTGGACATGCTTTTTCAGATGCACTTGGCTACCAATTAAAGTTTTTAGATTCAATAGTTTCTATAAGAAATGTATAATAAATATTTCAACCTGCGACTTTCTCTACGATACCCTTTAAGTTTCTATTCACTATATTATACTTTACATAATATCCCCACAAAGCGGTGTAGGTTTTATGAATGTTATAGGGCAGGGTTACCCTCAAAAATTAGGTGTTTATGAACTGATCATTATATGAATAGAATTTGATAATTGTATTTAAAACTTAGTAGCGTGTCGTATTTTTTTATGAATGCACTGTGTATTAAGAAATAAATAGGAACTTCCCTAATAATCTAGATAAATGTATTAATTACCTTTTATTATTTACTACAAATCAGAAAGGTGTATTCCTAAAAATTCCAGACAATCCCTATTCGTAATTCTCTTCCTCTGCCGGGTATACCTTCAGGTTTGTCAGCGTTAATTTGCGCGGCTTCAGATTTGTCATTCAATAGATTATTTATCTGAATAAATCCTTTAACCTGACTGTCAGACTTGTTATGAAAGCTGTATTGCACCTTGCCATGCAGTTGCCAGTAGTTCTTTAATTTTATTAAATTATCATCACTACCACCTGTGGCCATCTGTCGCGATCCAAAATATTGAGATATGAAATTTGTATTCCAATGGGCATGCCGGTAATTTACCGTGAATGAGGCAAGTTGCTGCGACTCGCGAAATGATGTGGCGGGCACCTCCGTAAAATGGGTGTAACTAGTACGCGTTAGCCAGTTGTCACTTAATTCATAGCGGTATTCAAATTCAAACCCTTTTACCGGGTCTTGATCTACATTATTGAATTGCCCTGTATTGGCAGTAAAGAGTACCCTTTGTATTGAATTCTCAACGTGGTTCTCGAAGTAGCCCAATGACGAGCCCATGTTAGCACCCTGAGCTATCCAAATGAGCTCCCAGGTTTTCACCGTCTCGGATTTTAAATTCTCATTGCCCAGGGTAACCGGGTTATTAATAAGGAATTGTTCACCTTCAGAGGGTGCGCGAAATGATTCACCGTATAATAATTTAACATTATTTACGTCGTCAATAGCGTGTACCAGTGAAACTCTTGGACTTATATGTTTGTCTAAATTGGAAAATTTATCATAACGAGCACCCAAGTTTAAATGAGTATGAGCAGTTAATTGTCTTTGGTATTGAATATATAAACCATAGATATCACGAGTCGATTTTTTTTGCACTAGGGTAGTAGCCAGTGATTGGCCATAATAGGGTATTGGAAAATCGTTATTGGCTAAAGAGGCTAGATCAAAATTATTTTCGGAAAATAGATTGGGAATTTCTATGTGTCTGTATTCAAGGCCAAATTGTAGGCTGTCCAACTCTGACTTAAACCAGTCATTATGCCACTGAAATCTATGTTCAGTAATATTATTAAAATCGACCGTCATAACAAAGGCATCATTACTCATTGGTTCACTGACTGATAACAAACTACCCGCCTTTAATGCCTGTGCCGTAAATTTACTTTCGGCCTGATGGTAGCCTATCCAAAACCAGGACTTAATGGATTGCCAATCGAATTCCTGTTTTATAGAAATGGCACTAAATGAGTCATCGCGTTTGTTGACATCATTGGCCACATTACCCAGTGTATAAAAATCATCAGCCTTGGTATGTTGGTGCTGAAAATGAATGCGGGTTTGGTTCAAGTTAATTTTAATATTTAAATGGGCAGTACTAAATGGATCCGAGGTTTTAATGGCTTGATTATTGACATCGTCGATAATTGAAAATTTATCACCTTCGTCTTTCTCTACCTGGAAAAATATATCCAGCTGAGCTTTATTTAGTTTTTTTGATGTCATAGAAAACACCTGTCGACGATTAAAATTTCCTATGGTCATACCTAACTCATTAGCGTCTTTTCGGGTGATGATATTTACTACCGCCAGCATGGCGTTAGAACCGTACAATGCAGAGCCTGGGCCTCGTATAAATTCGACTCTTTCAATATTTATTAAAGGTATTCTTCCTCCGAAATCCATGCTGTTATTGTCCCTTGGTGTATCTAATCGTTGTCCATCCACCATGATTAAAATTTCAGACACACCTGAAACAGAAAGGCCTCGGGTAGAAATTATTTTGGTTTGTGATCCAAATGAGGAGCGATAGGCTTGAAAGCCGGGCACCAAATCCATTAGCTCATTTAAAGAATCCAGTCCCAGTCCGGATATCTCTTCACGGCTAAATACAGTGACTGCTGCAGGCACGGATTTGAGGTTTTCATTGGTGAGGGTTGAACCGGTAATTTTAACCTGCAGTAATTCTTCCAGTGAAAGATGAAATAATTTTCCCATCTCAATTTCATCCAATTTGGCATGGAGTGGGGAGATTAAAGATAGTAAAATAATAAAAAGCAGTGTCTTCATGACTATATTACAAAAAACGGTTACTAAGAAGATGCATGAAGTATAGACAGAAAGCGCTTATTTACAATTTAGGTATATGTGCTTATACAGCCTTCTATACTTTCGTTTTATGCCAGATTTCAATAAATAAAGTGGGCATGATCTATAGCTAATTATCAGTTCATATAACGAGTCTAGTTCCACGTTATTGATTACTCATAATTTAATGTGGCTGAGGGCGGGTATAGTGCGTAGTTTGGCGGTGGTGACGTTATCTTGAAATTATCTAAGTGATAACAACACGTAATTGTCTAGAAATTTACGCTGATTGATTGGGTATAAAAATGGGTAATAACCAGCACAGATACACTATGCTAAAAGCCAAAGATAGCGATTTGTTTTCTTGGCTTAAGCTTAGTGATTTATGTGTGATATTTAACTTATTCACACATGTCAGTGAAGCCGTGTTTTACCTTGAGTTTTATGTCTTTGGCAAAGCCTGAAATACTTATTTCTTCACCTAGTGTCAAATCTTGACTGTCTAGTAAGGCATCCCCAAAGCGATATATCACCTCAAACTCTCCTTTCAATGCCTTTTGATCATAAGCATGGGCTTGTTTAATAACTGACATCCGTTTTAGTTGGTAATCGGTCATGGCATTAACCCCATGGCGCTTTATTAACATAGTGCTCACCACATTGGGTGAAAGTATGGGGGCAGAGGCGTTATTGCCGCCAAATCCTTTGGCGTTTAAAAAAGCCAGTTGCATGGGGTGGTTTGTGACGTCACGATCTTGTTGAGTGATGCGTAATATACTTTGGTCCACATCAGCGGCCACCTTATCTAGGGTTTTAATGCCGGGAATAATCTGGTGTTCAAACGTGCCCAAGGCGGACATGAGCTGATCACCACTGGCCGGAGCCAGAGGGTGGCCCACATAAGATTTTACCGCGGTTAACGGCCAGCTTTTTATTTTAAAATGCTTGGCTACTTGAGTGAGTAAGTCCGCCTCACTGGTGCGATTCATGGGGGTACTAGAGCCATGAGCGTGCACAAAACTGTGATTCTGAATGACCTCACTGCCAAGCAACTGTTCAGCTAATGACACCGCCTTCATCATACTTAAATAATTGCCTACACCCGGGGCCGAAATAGACTTTTTGGTGCCATCGGCATTAATGAATACTTGGGGCACCGCGCCGTGAATATTCGCCCCTAGCTCAACGGCCAAGGCATCGTCCATGAGCACCACAAACTGACAGGACTCCGCTAGGGTAAAACCGCAATTTTCACCAAACGGGCGGCTGGCACGGCGATGCTCAACCGAGTCTTTACCATCCAGTTTTGCTAGGTTTTTATCGGTGGCCAGCGCCCCCATGGCGGCATAACCTTCAATCACCTCAGGGATGATTGGGGCCTCAGTATTACCCACTAAAACAATGCGTGCAGAGCCATGACGAATGGCGTCCACTCCCCGTTGCAGGTTATATAAAAACGAGGCGCAGGCACCCGTAGTGCTGCCTGTATTACCCAAGCTGCCCAGCACATAGGCATTGATGAAATCCGCCGGCATGGTATTTAGGCCCAAGGGCAACTGCTTGGCCGTTACCCTTTGGCCGCGCAGACGCGCCTGCATCATGCCACCCAAACCGTGCTGATCTAACTGTGACATGCCAGAACCGGCAAATACTGCAATTTCGTCCGCGGCCACACTCTGGCTTAGGGTGAGCCAGTCGATGCCTACACTGTGCAGTGCATCGCTGGCCCCTATTATTGCCAATTGCAAACCGCGAGGATGAAAACGTGAAGGATATAGCTTTGCTGGGTCAAACCCTGTGGGTAACTGGCCTGCGCTTTTAACCAGCATCTCACTGCTGCTGTTAATATTCACGTCCAGCGCAGTGATGCACACCTGTACGTAATTTTTTTCATCCGGCGGTGTCACCGTCCAGCTGGTGGGAACAGGGGATGGCAGGGATTTAAGGGGGAGGGTAAATCGTAAGGGTTCACCGGCAACGCCACTTAATTGCACATTTTTTTGTAAGAGGGCTGCATCACAATCAAAATGATCTTTTTCTATCTTACGGACTAAGGTGCCTTGTTCGATCAGTGCCGAAAATTGAGTTTCAATTTCGGCCAAACTCAGCTCTTGATCCTGCGCATTGACAAAACAGCCATCTTTTACGTTCACTAGATTCATCATCACTGCTAAGCCTGCCAACGTTTCCTGGCGCAGTTTGCAGGGCAAAGTGTCTTTCACCATGAATCTATAACCATGATGAAATGAGCTGCGACCGGCGGCATTGTAACCACCAAACCCTACAATAACCGGTAAAGATTCCATTTTTATAACCTGCAAAAGATGATATTAAAAATGACTATACGCAGCCAGTATATGGGAAGCATCCCCCAAACGGGGTAGCGGGTTGTGATTAGTTAAGGGCGAGTGTTCCGTATAATTCACTGGAAGGTAACTGACTAGTTAGTGTCTCAAAGCTTATTGTTGGATTAATGTTACGTATACCGGTGTGCAACTTAAAACTAGGGGGTGTGGCTGCACAGTGCATTAATAATTATCTCAATAATATCAATTTTCCGTGAGTCTTGTCATTCTGGGAATCAGTACTTTGGATTATGGAAGGTATTATTTTTTCTGGAGAAATTATGTTTATTTCGTAATTTAGTACCCGATATGAATAAAGTATGGCGCCTATAGAGCATTAAACAAAAAATTAATATTGTAATCTTTTCTTCTTTATTACTTATTGCAGGTGAATTAATTGAAATATTATATGGTTTTTTTATTGCTCAATATTTTTAGTTTACCGGGTCAGGCCCTGAACTCATTCGAGTCACACATATTGTCTGCATCACAGGGAATGGCAGCTTTTCACATGTATTTACTTACAGAAGGTGATGAAAAATACATACGTCAATTTAATCGTTATCAAAAATCTGCGGAATCATCTTTAGATGATCTCGACTTGTCTAAGTTCTCAGCTCTTTCTAACGACTGGCGCGAATTTGTAAGTAAACTTGAGTATCAGGTGCTAGATAACCACAGTATATTTTTTGAGACTTATGCTAGAAATGAGTACCGGAGTTATTTAACCAACCTTTATTTAAAATATGTTGAACAAAATAAGGGGCGACAGTTAAATGCTGAAAATGCAATTATTAGGGTGCAAATATTAAGTACGATATTAGCGGCACGAGCATTGGATGTAGCAAGTGATATATATGGAAGTACAGTATTAACCGAAGAAGATAATCAGTTAAGTCCAAAAATAATTTCTCATCAAATACAGGTAGATATTGATTATCTATTGAACCAAACATTAACCGCGTATCAAAAGACAATATTACGTAAGGCCAGCAGTAAATTTCATTTTATTAAGAAAAATATGGTGGATTATAAGGCCCAGACCGCATATTTCTTGATATATGGAAATATGAGGGCTATGAATAAATTATTTAGTAGACAGTTTAGTAAAGCCATTGCCATAAATGAGCACTAGTATCCATATTACGTTAGGTTACGGGTATTGATTAGGTGTGGTGCCCGTCCAACGTTTGAAAGCACGCGTGAAATTACTTTGGTTGTTAAACCCCAATGTGCAGGAAACTTCAGACAATGGCATAACTTTTTTTAAAATAAGTTTTATGGCCATGTTTTTCCTAAAATCATTTAGGAGTTCAGTGTAGGTGGTGCCTTCTTCGTTTAATTTTCGTTGAAGTTTTCTAGGGCTCATGGCCAGACATCGAGCAATATTTTGTTGGGTGAATGCGCCCTCGGCTAGATAACTAAAGAGTATTTTTTTAACCTTATTTGATGTCATATCATCTTTTAATCTTCGCAGCTGATTTTCTATCCATTGATCTAATGATTTCACTAGATCACAGTGATAATTGTGTTGATTTATATAGGCATCACGTTTATGAAAAACTATTTTATTATGGCTTGATTCAAAGATAACAGGGCAAGAAAAGAACGTCTCAAATTTATATTTAGATGGTAATGATTGTTCAAAATGTACCTCTTTTACTCGTAAATCATCCCCAGCTACTTCCTTTAGCATATTAACTAAGCAGCACATATTTGAAGAAACTTCATAAATAGGTGAGTGAGTGCTTGAATTAGTCTGTGATTTTAATGTTAAGTTAATATTATGCATATCTTCAGTTAATGTAACTTCTATGGCGTCACTTATTATGGAAGAATATTGTGAAAATCGTATTAGAGCGTCATTTACAGTTCGGCTTGCTGTCATGGCTAACCCTAATGCACTATACGCTGAAGGCTTGAAGTGTTGAGCGACTCTTATTGCGATATATGGATCTTGAGTTCTTATTGCAGCTACCTCCCAAATGTTTGACATTAAAGACGTAGGGTAACGTATATCGTTTTTTCTAATGTCTTCTAGTGAAATGCCGTGTTCTTCAAATAAACTATCACTGTTTAATCCGTAACTATCAAAAACTTTTGCCATTAAAAGTACCCAATTTCCCAGTGTGCTAGGTAATGGCTGAGTGGGTATTGATTCGTTCATGGTCGCTCTCCTATGAATAAATTAATTTTTTACTAAAATTAAGTTGTTCAAATGTTTATTACTTTAATAATAACTATGCAGTGGTCCTTGTTAATTGATAACAGAAAAACATAATGGATAATTAAATTAATGAGTCTGTTGAGTGGTGCCCTTAAATATAATTAGTAAATTTTTATCAGGTAAAAAAAAGACTGAACCCAAGGGTTCAGCCTAAAGTGGCACACTCTATGAAATCGTTATCTTCCTGCGCGACGTAAGGCGGCTGAAGTAAATGCACGGCGTTTTACTCTTTTGCCCCAAGTCATAAACTTAGGTTCTTCATTGCTTAAACCGGTCACAAGGTAGCGACCTGAATTTAAATCGTGCAGGGTTTCAGCAGCTAACCAAGACGTATTCACATCATAAAACTGAAGAGAATGACCTTCTGATAACTTCCAAAGCTCGCCTCGAGGATCGTATTGATCAATTACCGCCGCAGACCAGCTATCTTCATCTATGTAAAAGGTGCGCTTAGAATAAATATGACGAGACCCTTCCTTAATAGTGGCTTCCACTTCCCATACGCGATGCAGTTCATAACGTAAGAACTCTGGGTTTAAGTGACCCGCCTTAACGATGTCCGTGTATTTTGCATCGGTATCGGTTAGCTTGTAAGCGTTATAAGGAATGTATAGCTCTTTTTTACCTTTTAGAGTCCAGTTGTAACGATCTGGCGAGCCATTAAACATATCGTAGTTATCTGTGGTTCTTAAGCCGTCAGAGCCTGCACCTGGGCCATCGTAAGCTACGTTAGGGGCGCGACGAACACGACGTTGGCCGGTGTTATATACCCAAGCACGACGGGCTTCCTTAACCTGGTCCAATGTTTCATGAACCAGTAAAGAGGTACCGGTTAAACGTGCTGGTGCAGTGATGCGACCTAAAAAGTAAAACAATACGTTGTCATCTTTTTTAGCGTCACGGCCACCCTTAAGGTATTCAGGCCATACAAACGTATCGGTTTGTTTCACCGTCACAAATGAACCGTCACTTTGTACAGGCTGTATGCTACCAATTCGCTCAGCTGAACCGCCGCGATAACGGGTAATGTGATTCCAAATTACTTCAACACCGGTTTGTGGAATTGGAAACGGAATACTCACATTAAAGTTTTCCAAACCATCACCGCCGGCCACGACGGTGGCGGTGGTGGCGTTTTGTTTAATGGTTGGGTACAACTTAGCTGGGTAGGCTGCGCTTCGTTTGGTTTGGTAAACGGGCATTTTATATTCTGGGTATTTCGCAAACATAGCGATTTGGCCGGCCGATAAGTTGCCTTTATATTGCGCTAAATTGTCATTGGTAATGGAAAATAGCGGCTTGTCATTCTTATACACATTCACTGGGCGGCCATTGTCCTGGCTGCTTGGTGTATTACCGCTGTTGAGTCCACCGGTCCAAGCGGGAATGGTGCCGCTTTTATTGCCGGCCATTACAGCCCCCATGGGGGTTAGGCTTTTACCCAACTTGTCAGCTTCAGCGGGAGACACTTTGGCGTGTACCGAGCCTGCCAGTATCGATAAGGATACTAGGCTGGCAGCGGTGATCATTTTATTCATTATAATATTCATTATTATTTCCTCTGCTAATTAGTAGTTAATGCTTAGGCTTAAAGAAACAAAATCCTTGTCAGACAGGCGGCTGTAATCACCCCCATCAAACATTTTGTAGGCTAGGTTGGCGCTGTACATTTGCTGATAGGTGGCTTCCACTGACAGGCCCAAAGATTGTTGACCTTCAGTGAACTGGGCACCAGGCTCAGGCGCGTAACCTTCTACGTCGTGAGAGAAAGACAATACTGGGGTCAAAGACACGCCGGCAAAAACATCCGAGTAATCAAGAGCTGCCTGTGCGCGATAGCCCCAAGCGCTGTCGGTCACATAACCTTCACCCGTACCTACGTTGGCATCACCAAAACCAAAAACACCATTACGACCATATTTAAAGGCCGAGTCTTCGATGCCGTCGGTTAATACTAATCCCACTTCGCCCACTAAGGTTAAGCGCGAAGCACCCAGTACTCGGTCAATAAACTGCAGCGCTGTTACTTGAATTTGAGTTACATCAAATACGTCGTAACCATTTACTTTTTCGCCGGGACCTGCGGCTATGACACGGTCAGAAAACGGTAGGGCAATAACACCTGCGTCTACGGTTTTAGAAGGTGCTTCCGATAACGTTCCGTTTAATATTTGCCCGCTGTTTATTTGTACTGGGGTATCTGGCTTGTAGGAGACCTCACCCGATAGCGCTAAACCATCAAAGTTGGTGGCAAAGCTTAAACCAAAATATTGTAGGTCCTCAGGGAACTCAATAAAATATTCAGGGTTATAAACAGATAATGCACCAAGGGTGGCATGCGTAGATGGAATGAAAGGTGCCGCTGCAGCTGTGCCAGCTGTGGTCGCCGGTAGTGCGCCAGGCACACCAGGATTGCTATTTCTAATAACACTTAATGTGGGCAGGCGTGAATGAATATTCATGAAGTACACACCAAATTCGGTGTTGTTTAATTCTTCAGCAAAGTAGCGAGCCGCCAAACCATATTGTCCACCGTCTTTAGGATCTATATCGTCACCACGATAGAATTCTAATCCAGTGGGGGTGGCGGCAGCGTCAGGATACTGTGGATCAGTAATGGAACCTAGCGTGATGATGTCACAGCCCGATGCTACAAAGTCGGTTGAGAACAAGGTGCCACAGCCATCAATTTCAGTTTTAGCCCACTCGTATTGATAAAAGGCTTCTAGGCTTAAATTTTCAGTGGCCCCTACACTCATGTAAGCCATGCCCACAGGCAATATGCCTTCTTTAAGAGTGGCACCTGGGCGTCGTAGGGCGCTGACATCAAATGGATTGCTAGAGTTTAATCCCCCTTGAATAAAGGTGCTTTCCCCCCAGCTTAATACTTGGCGACCAATTCGAACATCAACCGGCATGTCGGCCACATCAAATGCACCATATACATAGGCATCTAGTAGGCTGATGCCAGAGAACTTAGCATTATCTGAAAATCCATTATCATCTAGCGGCTTGTCGGTGGTGTATCCGTTGTTACTGTTGCCATGAGGACGATCACCATTTTCAAGTTCTACATCGCTCCAGTATTTAAAACGCGTAAAGGCACCAAAATCACCGGCTGTGAATTGAATGTCATGGGAGCCTTTTAAAATTTGAGAAAATGTATCGCCGTTTTCAAAATTTAAGTTGCCATCATCCGATGCACCTGTACCACCAGTCGCACCGCCATTCTCTGCGCCCACTAAATTTTGATCAGCATCTTCGATGCGCCAGCTTGCGCCCAGTGAGATTTGAGAATTCACTTGCATCTGTAAACCTTGGTCCGAGCCAAAGTAAAAATCAGCACCGTGTGATGAGAGCGAGCATAGGCTCCCTATCACACCGCTGAGTAAGCTTAATTTGAATTTATTTTTTGTCATGTTGTTGCCTTTTATTATTTTTTGAGGGCACTTACCCACTCCGTTAGGAGACAGGTGGGTAAGTGTTTAAAACAAATCGTTAATCAGGTTCGACCAATTAACCATTTACGTTAAATCATTTTCAACATGGTATTAGATGGTTTCTAATTTCATGCTGATAAAACCATAGCTTTCAATGGCGCTATAGAGCTCCTTATGGCCAATGGCTTTAGCAGGTGCTTGAAAGCCCACGGCCTTAGGGGCAGAGCCAATGAGTGTTTTGGCCATAAATGCTTGAATCAAACCCGTCTGCAAGTACGCGCTATTGCCCACGATGGTGCAGCACACTTGTGCTTTACTGCCCACGCCAAATACGCGGTCTACGGTGCGGTGAATGTTGCGGTTTTCACGAGGCGGCATGCCTGGTGTGATGCCTGCAGCAATGGCATTCAGCTCGGCTTCTTGTTCGGCTGCCGGTAAGTCTTTTAAGTTGGCATTAAAGTGTGCACACAAATCAATAACGGTTTGCATTAATGGACGGTTGGTAAAACCAGTGGTGGATTTTGCATTACGTACGCGGTGGTCATTGGCATACCATAAAGGAATGCTGCCACCACCCCACGGTAGGGTTAACACGGTTTCATTCATGCCAGGCACTGACACTTCCAAACCGCGCTTCATGGGCTCTTGAATTTCAACGAGCTCGCCCGCTTCCAACCAATGTTGTTTGTTGCGGGTCATGTCTAGAACGGTTTGCGTTGAGCCTACTGTGGGTACACCTGTAGGAATACAGGTGGCGTCTAGGGTATCGATTGCTGGATTTTCTAAGCAAAACTCAGAGGCAATATTACCAATAACATGCATGTATGCAGCAGACGGAGCAAGTAATAAACCTTTTTCCGCGTATGCGTCACTAAAGGTATCGCGCATTTTAATCATCCACTCTTGTTCACCTGTGGTGTCCAAGTAATGGCAATCTGCTTTAAGGGCGGCTTCTACTACTTCGCTGCCAAAGCGGGCAAAGGGGCCCACAGTGTTACAGATAACTTTGGCTCCTTTAAAGAGTTCAACCAATGCATCCACAGTGTGCTCAACTTCCACCACTTCAAAATCAGCGGTTTCAATACCGGGCACTTTTTCCATGGCGGCTTCGGTACGTGCTTTGCTGCGTCCTGCGGCAATAAAAGGAATTTCATATTCTCTTAAGTATTCGCAAATTAAGCGGCCTGTGTAACCGCTTGCGCCATATACTACAACGGGTTTAGTGCTCATAATTTTTCCTGCCATTTTTAGATTAAGGTTTTAAACTTGGGTGCTTACCAAGTTATTCTCCGTTTGCGTTTTTGTAGCTTTCGCTAATCCATGAGGCGCCTTTTAGGCTTAGTACGTTGTTTTCACCATCAGCGATCAATGCAGTTCGGCAGTCACGTAGCAGTTTTTCAACCGGGTATTCTTTCGTGAGACCATTGCCACCCAATAGCTGTACTGCTTCATTAGCCACTTCGAAGGCCATTTGGGTTACAAAAGTTTTACTGGTGACAGAGGCCACTAGGTGGGGGCCGTTAGGGCCATAGTTATAGGCAAATGCACGCTGGGCCATGGCACGACAGGCTTCAACTTTACGGTACATATCAAACAGACGCATGCGAACACTTTGATGGTTAATCAATTGTGTGCCCCCTTGTTTGCGTTCGTGTACGTATTCAAGTGCATGTTCATAGGCGGCACGAGCAACCCCTGTGAATGAGATACCCATTTCCATGTTGCCGAATGTCAATGCACCATAAAAGCTACCAATGGCCTTCTCTTTGTCGGCAATAACGTATTTCTTAGGAATACGAACGTCATCAAAATACAGTTCACCTTGGCACAGAGCACGCATACCCATTTTGTCCAAAGCCTTACCTTGCGTAATACCTGGGATATCAAATGGCACGAGGGCAGCGATGTAATTTAAACCACCGTCTTCACGAAAAATGCCGCTACCGTCGTCATATTGACAATAAAGTAAGGTGCATTCGGCGATGGGGGTAGCCGATACCCAGGCGGATGTTTGGCCTGAAATCACAATTTCGTCGCCATCTAAGCGCGCAACAATATTGCCACGCCCGTGCTTGCTATCTGGGTGTGCTTCGGTTTTATCTAAATCCACCATGTCACTGCCACGGTCAGGTTGTGTGGCTGCCCAGCAGCCGCGCAAGTTACCGAATCGCTCAATCAGTTCAGCGTCACCTGTGTTATAGGCGGCAAATGCTGGAAAGTTGGTCACCATGGCAATCATGGCTAGGCCAGAGTCTCCCCAAGCCAACTCTTCAAAAATAATAGGAATAAGGCGTGATTTTTCTTTGCTGGTCATGCTGCCAATGGCTTCTAAATCCAGTAGCCCAGACCCGTTAATCTTGTCTAGAAATTCCCAAATAGGAGAGTCAGGGCCCACGGCGTCTTGTGCATCCATCTTGTCCAGCTTCTCAGCGATAGGTCGCATAACTTCTTTTGCAAAACGGTGTGTCATGTCTTGTATGGCCAGCTCTTCTTCGGTCATTTCACCGTCAAGACCCGTTAAACCAAGCTTGGGAAAAGTCATCTCATCAAAATCAAACATAATGTGCTCCTAGTGCCTTTTTGGATTTATTTTTGTGCTGGTACTTTAATCTTGTAATCACTTTAGATTTTTCCGGGAAAGGGTTGACCCCCCAAAAGGGGTATTTTGCTCTGGATTCTAAAACCCCCCATTCGGGGGGATTTATTTATGGAGGGGGGTCGTAATATTGGCCGTAGAGGAATAAGTAGGGGCTTGGCCGCGATGCCAGCTGAACTTATTAAGTAGGTTGATAGAGAGTTTAAACTGCCTAATTGACTGCTATTAGCAGGTAAATAGGCGTGTAGTTGTTTTAATTTCTAGGGGAACGATATGCGTATCATCGATTTTTTTGATAAGGGTGTCAGCCTTTATCCAAGTAACTTGGCATTGGTTGAGCCTGGATCGCAATACACATACACCGAGGCATCACAGCAATCCTGCCGTATTGCTGCAGCTATTCGTGGGCATGGTTATGGAAAAGGCAGCAAAATTGGTATTTTGGCCCCAAATTCTAATATAGCTTTTTTAACCTTATTGGGTGTCTTGAGAAATGAGTCCATTTGGTTGCCTATTAACCCTAGAAACTCGGTAGATGCCAACATTGATTTACTTGATCGGTTCCACGGTGAGGTGTTGTTTTACCATAGCTATTTTGAGAAAGAAGCTCAGCTAATAAAGCAGCAAGTTAAAGGAATAAAGGAACTTGTATGCCTTGATTCGGCTAGCGGAAAATCTGAGTCGTTAGATAGTTGGACAAATGACTTTAGTGATGACTTTGTTATGGGTGATGAGAATCCTGACGACGTATTTGCAATTTTTCCTACTGGCGGAACCACAGGGAAGTCAAAGGGAGTGATGATCTCTCATAAAAATATAGAGACCATGTACCGAAACTATTGGGCGGCTTTCAGCTATCGCGATAACTCCCGCCATTTAGTTGTGGCGCCTATGACACACAGTGCTGGAATAATTGGTTTTGCGCATTTTGCTCGAGGTGGCACTAATTACATGATGGCAAAACCAGATCCACAAGGAATATTAAAAGCGATTGATGAGTATAAAATCACTCACTTTTTTGTCCCTCCCACAGTTTTATACATGATGCTGACATTGCCTGATGTTCGTTCTTACAATTATTCATCGCTACAGCATATATTTATTGGTGCTGCCCCAAGTTCACTTGAAAAACTTAAGGAGGCCATTGATATATTTGGACCGGTATTATCTGAAGCGTTTGGTCAAACAGAGGCTCCAGCATCCATTACTGTAAAGGCTCCTTGGGATTATTTGGATTCATCGGGCAAGGTTAATGAAGAGCGTTTAAAAACCATTGGTCGCCCAGGCGCATTTAATATAGTGGCTATCCTTGATGACAATGGAAAAGAAGTGTCTAGAGGCGAGCGTGGCGAAATATGTGTGAAGGGGGACTTAGTCACCCCTGGATATTATCAAGATGAAAAAGCCACCGCCGAGGTAAGAACATTTGGTTGGCATCACACCGGTGACATTGGCGTCATGAGTGAAGACGGTTTTATTACGATAGTGGATCGTAAAAAAGACATGATTATCACCGGTGGTTTTAACGTTTTCCCAAATGAAATTGAGCAAGCCCTTAATACGCATCCAGCGATACAAGATTGTGCTGTTATTGGTATTCCAGATGAAAAATGGGGAGAAGCGGTGAAGGCAGTTGTTCAATTAAAGCCTAAGTTTGAGGCTTCAGAAGATGAACTTATTCTTCATACCAAATCAATACTTGATAGCGTTAAAGCGCCTAAGTCGGTGACATTTGTAGAGGACTTACCTCGCAGTCCAGTTGGTAAAGTATTGAAAGCTGAAATACGAAAAGAGTTCTGGTCTGGTTTAGAACGAGCGGTGAATTAAGGAGCTATCATGAGCAATAAAGTCATTGTTGCTGGTGTGGGAATGATCCCATTTCAGAAGCCAGGCCAAAGTGAATCATATGATCAGATGGGGGCACAGGCCATTAGGCAAGCCCTTCAAGATGCCAATTTGGACTATGAAAAAGTTCAAGGAGCATATGCTGGATATGTTTACGGTGACAGTTGCTCAGGACAAGCAGCTTTATATAACGTCGGTATTACCGGAATACCGGTAGTAAATGTAACGAATAATTGTGCTAGCGGATCAACAGCCTTTGCCTTGGCAAGCCAAGCAATAAAGTACGGAATAGCCGACTGTGTATTGGCGGTGGGATTTGAGCAAATGGAGCCCGGAGCTATTGAAATGGTTTTTCCGGATCGATTAAGCCCAATTGCTCGACATACTAATGCTGCTGCTGACTTGCTAGGGCTTTCTGAAGCAGAACGACAGCTTCCACCTGCGGTTCAATTGTTTGGCTGTCAAGTTGATTTAACCAAAGAGCTATATGGTTTAACTGATGAGACGTTGGCACAAATTTCTATAAAAGCACGGCGCCATGCTCAGCATAATCCTAATGCTATATTTAGAAAGCCCTTATCCGTTGAAAAGATTCTAGAAGGGCAGCCAGTGTTTCGTGGATTACGAAAACTATTTGCTTGTCCACCCAGTTGTGGAGCTGCTGCGGTAATTGTATGCAGCGAAAAATTTGCAAAAGAACATGGCATTAATAGCAATATATCGCTTGTTGGACAGGGTATGTGTAGTGATAAACAAAGTCACTTTGATGGTGATCCATTGGATATTATGTTTAGAGGTTTATCACGTGATGCGGCTAATCAAGCTTATGAAGATGCGGGATTGGGACCTGACGACATAGATGTTATTGAACTCCATGATTGTTTTGTAAGTAATGAAGTATTGACCTATTCGGCATTAGGGTTGTGTAACGAAGGTGATATGGAGAAATTTATTACCGAAGGACAAAATACCTATGGTGGAAAAGTAGTTTGTGGTCCTTCAGGTGGTTTGTTAGCCAAGGGCCACCCATTGGGAGCTACGGGATTAGCACAAATTACAGAATTGGTTTGGCAGCTACGTGGCAGTGCTGGTGTGCGTCAAGTGCAGAATGCACGTACTGCATTGCAGCACAATGGTGGATTAGGAAGCGCTGGGTTTGTGAATATTTTTCAACGAAATTAACGGATTAATTTACTCCATTATAATTTTATTACGGCGGGGTTAGTATGAAAATTGAATCTAGATCACATCAATTGTTGGCAGTAGATTACCCGTTAATTCAAAGCTGCGACAGTTGCATTGCATCACCTGAATCAATTGCTATGTTAGCAAATTCTGGTGTATTACCATTTGTAATGGTGACTGAGGAAGATACTCAATTTTCTATATTTGAAAAAATAACTAAAATAAAATTATTAACCAGTAATCCTTTTGGGGTTAAGTTAGTTCTTGAAAAATCAAAAAATTATAAAGTCTATTGCGAAATAGTAACCGTAATTAAAAACAACAAAATCTCAGTGTTAGAAACTGATATCGAAAGTTTGTCAGTATTAAGTGAACTTATAGATGACAAATCAATACAGATTTTTTGTCGTTGTTACTCCTTAGTTGATGCGAAGTTAGCTCAGAGTAAGGGATGTGATGGCGTGATTATGATGGGTGGTGAGTCAATAGAGGGAGAAGGGAGAAAGAGTATTAGCTCCTTATTATTAATACCACACTGCGTAGAAAATTTAAATGTCCCTATTATTGCCTGTGGTGGATTTGATAGTGGTAAAGGATTAGCTGCGGCATTTTCTTTAGGAGCGCAGGCAGTAGCAATGGAGCGCTGCTTAGCATCCTGTAGTGACGCACAAATTATTATTAATGACATTGTCATTCAAGCCTGCAAGGTGGTGAATTTCCATCTTGCACCGTTAAAGTAGTGTGAATTAAGGCTTATATTGAGCCATATGTTTGCTAGTTAAATCTAAAAACGAGAGGAAGTAATCATGAAAAAGTTTAATGAAAAAGTAGCGATCGTAACAGGTGCTTCGGCTGGTATTGGTCAAGCAGCGGCTATTAGTTTTGCTAAAGAAGGGGCCAAGGTCTGTGTAGCAGATATTAATGAAGCTGGAATGTTGGAGACAGCATCTCTTATAAAAGAGTTTGGTGGTGAAGTCATTACTGTAGTTACAAACGTTGCAGATGAGGCCGCATGTAAAAATATGGTGGAGCAAACAGTCAATAAGTTTGGTCGTTTAGATGTTATTTTTAATAATGCAGGTATCGCAGGAGAGCGTGCTCCTACCGGCGCCCAAACCACTGACAATTGGAAGCGAGTAATTGATATTAACTTAAACGGTGTTTTTTACTGTACCAAGCACGCATTACCAGAGATGGAAAAAACGGGAGGTGGTGTCATTGTTAATACCGCGTCTATTGATGGTTTAATGGGAATGGGTTCGGTGTCCCCTTATGTTGCGGCTAAGCATGCAGTTATAGGTTTAACCAAAAATACGGCACTTGAGTATGGTCGAAAGAACATTCGTGCTGTAGCAGTATGTCCAGGTTATGTGGCTACCGAAATGGCTGAGAGTAATTTTAGCCCTGAAGAAAAAGCGTTCTTTCATAGTATTACTCCGCTAGGTCGAGGCGCAACTCCTCAAGAGGCTGCTAACCTAGTGATTTGGCTAGCATCAGATGAAGCTTCATTTATTACTGGCTCATTTCATGTGCTTGATGGTGGGTTAACGTCTGGTTTAGGCGTTGCTGAATAAACCTAGTAATCACGCTGCAAAATAGTTTAGATTTGTAGCGTGATAAATATATAAATCTGCTTTATTAAAATACCCAGCTTAAAATAAAATCAATGGGATTTAGACATGAAAAAAATAACTAAATACACATTTATAGCAATTAATACTGCAATACTCATATTGCTTGTTAAAACATGCTTAGCTTTTGAAGGGTTATCTACGCCTGGATTTAATACCGTAATACCAAACGAAATAATGACGTCTGATACAGTGTCATCCCGAATTGGTGATCTAAAATTTATTGACGGACTTCCTACCAAAGATACGGCCACAAAGGTATTTGATAATTTAGACTTTATTCGTGGTGTAGATGTTTTCCTGAACTTTATCCCTGCCACATCAATGGAAAGCATTCGTATAGGATTTAAAAGCGTTGGTGCTGATTCAAGCAATGATGTCGTTATATTTGAAAATTTGATGGATTCAAATTCTCTATTTTTAACTGGAAATACCGATACAGTATATGCTGCGGCCATTTTAGACCTAGAAAAAGACGGTGTAACAGTGGTTGAGATTCCAGAAGGAGCAGGACCTGGAACATTAAACGATGCCTTTTTTAGGTTTGTGACGGATATGGGAGCGCCAGGCCCTGACCGTAAAAAAGGGGGGACGTATATTATACTGCCACCTAATTACATCGGTGACCTTGTTCCAACAGGTACAACTTTTAGGGATGTTACTAGCAAAGAGGTAGTGATAGCGGGAAAAAAAGTAAACGCGTGGATTTCACAGTCTAGAAGTTATACTAATTGGTTAATATTGAGAGGTTTTTTAGTAGATGGTAAACCAATTGCTGCGGCTGACATGTGGAAGAAAGGTCTAAAAATATATCCTTTAAAAGAGGCTAAATCGCCAAAAACTATGAATTTTATAAATGGCTCTGGGAAATCATTTAATACAGTTCATTCTAATAATTTTTCTTTTTATGAAGAACTTTGGCAGGTTTTACAAAAAGAGCCTGTTGACTTTATAGATCCTGAGTTACGTGGTCAAGCCAGCGCAATTGGTCTTCAGAAAGGTAAAGCCTTTAACCCTGATACACGCATGATTAAAATTTTGGTGGATGCTGTTGCTGTTGGCAATGCTACGGCTCGAAGTATTGCTTTTAGACCTAGAAATAAAGATGCATACATATTTTCAGATCGACAATGGTATACAGCGTTCGTGGGTGGAGATTATCGTTGGTTAAATGGTGATGGTTTAAGTGGTAGAAGTCTTGACGCTCGTACGTTGTTTTTCTATTTGGCTACGGTTAATACACCTGCCATGGCATTAAAAATTCCGGGCATAGGCGCCAATTACGCACTGTCTTCGGCAGATAAACATGGTGAGATTTTAAAAGGGAAATACAGCTATAAACTAAATATTCCAGCGAATGTTCCCGCTAAAAATTTTTGGTCAGTCGTAATATATGACCCGCAAACTCGCTCTGAATTACAAACAAACCAGCCTTTCCCAAGTAAAAATAATAAGCGAGATAATCTAATTTATAACAAGGATGGATCAGTGGATCTTTACTTTGGTCCAACGGCTCCAGAAGGAAAAGAAGCTAATTGGACGCAAACCGTTCCAGGTAAATCATGGTTTTCTATTCTTAGACTATATGGTCCGCTACAACCTTGGTTTGATAAAAGTTGGTTGCCAGGAGATTTTGAAAGGATTAATGAACAAAATTAATGGGTTGTTAAAAAATAATCTAGCGCTTAAATTTAGTACAGGGATGTACTGAACGCAAAATAGTAAGCTACAAAACACTTAATTAATATAGCCATAACGTATATTTAATGTCCTGCTTGGGTTTAATATTTTGATCTGTGTGACTCTGTTAGAGTAATGGGATATTTGATATCGCTACCGTGCGATTTAAAATCTAACTTTATTAATTTAAATTATTTTTAATTCTAGCCCTAAGCTTACAGCTTGTGTTCGCCTGGATACCCCCATTTTAGAGTAAATAGATTTAAGGTGGCTTTTAACTGTTTCAGTAGATATAAAGAGTTGCGCAGATACTTGTTTGTTTGACATGCCTTGAGCAACATTTATCAATATATCTACCTCTCGTTTACTTAGCGGTTCAATCAATGACTTTTCAGGTGATAATTCAATATTTTTTTTACTTAGTATATTGAAATCCGAATTCGAGTTACACGAACGCTGCTGTTTAGAAAGGCTTACCCATAATTTAATGAATTGATTAATTCCTCCATTACTGGAGTTTTTATCTAGATCGTTAATAATATCAATTAAACGAGGGTTTTGATTTATATATACTTGTAAGGGTCTTTCGTGATTAGTGATGTTAATAATATTAATAAGTAGTCTATTTGCTTGATCAATATGTTTTGTAACTATTAATGCCTCCACTAATAGTAAACCACTTTCAATTGAAAAAATGGCAAGATTATTTTTTACAAAATATTCATGAATAAAATTAAGAGAAATTATTACTTGCTTACATTTACCCTGCGAAATGTCTAGTCGTGCTTGTGCTAAGCCTATGTATTGATTTGCTTGCTCTACAAAAATCTGGTCGATCATGGTTGGCTGTATATCTTTAGTTTCCCAGTCGTCTAATAATTTCTTGGCTTTGTCCATGTCTTCACAGCGAATGGCGAGTTTTACATTTTGATATAACATCAATGCATTCAGTCTAATAGAGTGGCGAGTTAACGACATTCTTTGCCCCATTGATATTGCCCAGTGTACTTTTCGTAAATCTCCGTCTTGTTGATAAATTTCTACCATCACAGGCAGTAATTCTACTAATAAATCAGGAAACCCATTTAAGCGGGCTGCCTCAATGTTATTTTCAATTAAACTGCGGGCACTATCAAGTTCACCTAGTTGATATTTTATTGTAGCTATCAATAAATTTGTTATTTGCTTAAAAAAAGATTCTTGTCCAAGTTCATTTTGAATTTTTTTACGGGCTTCATCATAACAATTTAATGCATTTGAAAGTTGTGCTTGTCTAGCATAAGCCATTCCACTGAATAAGAGTCCATATATCTCAGCCCCATGACTGTTAAGTTCAAGTCTTGCGTCTGTAGCAATTTTTTGACACTGAGAAACCTTATGGAAGTCAAAGTGATTTATAGCAACATAACTGCATAAATTGGCCATTACGGCTTTTTCAAAATTACAGGTATCAGGGATTCTGTCTTGCCAGCGATTTAATAGTAATTCACACTCATATATATTTTCTTGATAAGAAAATATAGTGCACCGCATGGTATCCACTTTGGCTTGTATTTCCAGAGAAGCATCATCTTGGATATTAATAATATTAACAATTGATTCTATTATAAGATTTGCTTCCTCTAAGTTGTAATTTAATATTTGTGCCCATGCAATAGGGACTAAAATTCGCTCAGCGCCAGCGCTGCTTTGTAATGTTAGGCGGTTAACTAAGCTTATTAAAACCGATGAATACCCTTGCTGCATTAAATCATCGGCATGCATTTCTAATAAATTAAGGATCCGACTCTCATCTTGGGCTTCACTAGCATGGTTGACAGCTTCACGAATTAATAATTTTTGTTCAAACCATGTTGAGGCAATGATATTAAGGCTTGCTACCTGATCTCCTAGATCTTGTTTTAGTCGGTTACGTAAATAATTTCTAATAAGCGGATGAAAAGAATACCATGTATCATTATCATCAAATATTTGAATTAAATAACCAGAACTCTTCGGATTATCAATGACAGTGATGATGCCTTTATCATGAGTCAGTTCAATTGCTAAATCTGAACAAAATCGATCTACAATAGAAATTTTTAAAAGCGACTTTAATGTTTCTTTTGATAGGCCTTCTAAAACTTCGCTAACCAGTAAGTCTACAAATTCTGGTTGATTTTCATCAGAGCTTAGAAAGTTGTGTCGTTTTTCATCTTCTAATAATATTTGTGATGCCAACATGGTCGCGGCAGGCCAGCCTTGAGTCTTTTTGAAAAAAGTCGCATTGTCTTTTTCACTTAGCACAATATTATGGGTTTTTAGTAAAAATTCGCTTACATCCTGTTTGTTAAAGCGTAGGGACTCGCTACCCATTAAATAAACTAATTGTTGGATTTTTAACTTTTCAATGGAAAATTGTGGAAGGTGTCGGCTTCCCATGTAGATATTAACATTTTCAGGGAGCTGCTCTAAAAGGAACTGAACAGTATCATCGACTAATGGGTCATTGATTTCATGATAATCATCTAAGAACAATGCATAACGGCCATTACTTTGTGCGAGCGCATTTATTATATTGATAATCATTTGCTTTGGATGATATAAAAATGATTCTTCAGCATCTTCAACGTGCACTGAAATTTCTGGTGCCATCCTTTTAATGGCGGCACTTAAATACCTTAAAAACTGACCAATAGCATTGTCTTCAGTATCAAGGGTTAACCAACCGCAGGCATAATGGCCATTACGCATCTCTTCACTCAGTTGAGCAAGCAAAGTACTCTTTCCATACCCAGCAGGGCCCATTATTAGACACAGAGAGCAAGATTGCGCTTTTTTTAATTGTTCAATTAAATCAAACCGCAATACCCGCTCAGGGCCGAGCCTGGAGGGCATTAATTTGGTGGTTAAAATGGTTAAGTGCTGTTCACTCATTGATAGGCTGCACCCTATTTTTTATATCGATTAGTTATTTTAATGTTGCCCATATACTACTTTAGTTCAGCTCAAAGTGCAGCGTATTGACCCGTAAATTTGACCGATTGATGTATTCATTTTTGGCCAATAAAGAGCGTTATTTTTACTTAAATTAATATAGGGTTTACTTATTTATAGGTTATAAAACTTATTTTTGCATAGTGAGTCTTTATTGTGAGTACTCAACGGTTTATGGCAATGCGGGCGGGGTACAGTAATTGGTTTAAGTTATGACTATGCACTGGTTTATTTAAAAATAGAATAAGGATAGAGCTTACAATCACGAAAGGTAGGCCCTTTTTGGATTTAAGTGCTTTAAGTGTGCATTGCGTAAAAAACTAAGCAATGAAGCTAATTTGTCCTAAAATTAAAGGGTCTGCTAAGAGTTATTTCTATTATGAAAACTCTGTTGTGTATTGCGGTAAACATTCTTTTCAGCGCCAGTTGCTGCTCACAGGTTGATATTGAGCACTTGTTTTCTTTATCGCTTGAAGAAATATTAACAATTCAGGTTACCGGTTCTACATTAACTGATGAGTCATTAAAAACGGTGCCTGCTGCTGTGAGTGTATTTCATCACGAACAAATTCAGCGGATGGGGTTAGACTACTTATACGAGCTCGTTAATCTGGTACCGGGTTTTCAAAGTCAAAGAAGCGCTGACTCCTCCCTTAATTTTACCTTCAGTTCTCGAGGGCGACGCAATGAATTTCAAGCAAAAGAAATTTTAGTTATTATGGATGGTCGTAGGCTTAACGACCCAAGAACCGACAGTGTCAACGCCACCTTGCCTCTTATTTTACTGGAACAAGTGGAGCGGGTAGAGATTATTCGTGGGCCGAGTTCGGCTATTTATGGCTCTAGCGCATTTACCGGCGTGATTAACATCATTACCCGACAGGGGGTTACGCAAGGCAGTCTTAGTATTGGAAAAGGGCTAGTACGTGCCTATCAATTTTATTCTCAACAAAATAATGCTTGGCAGTTGGATGTATTTGCACAGGCCCAGCAGGATGCCGGGCAACATTATAGAGTGGATAGTACCTTTTCTGATGGGCAAATAAGCACTGCCGATCCTGTGCAAGCCGGACAGTTTGATATGGCTATTACTGGTGAAAATAGTGTATTTAGAGCATCAATAAGGCAGGCTAATGCTCAAGACTTTTATCTGTTAGATCGATTATCCAATGGCTTTAACCACTATATTATTCAACAAAGTCAGCTGAGTGTTCAGCATGATTTCATTTATAAACCTGTATCCTCACAATTATTTTTAGGCCTGCAACAGGCTCAACAAGAGTTTCGTGTTCAGTTAACGTCTGCTGGGGATTTAGCGGCTATTAGCCTGCCTAGCTCACAGGAACCCTGGTTATCAAAGGGACATTTTGAAGGGCGTTCGTTACAGGTTAAATCTCATAATGACTGGTCAATCAGTGCCCAGAATAGCCTTCAATTTGGTATAGAGTATCGGCGTGATCAAGAAGAGCGAGGCGAGTCGGAAGATAATTTTAATATTACTAAGCTGTTTGATAATGAACGACCTATCGATTCATACGATGGTTTTATACATACAATGAAGCTTGGTACTGAAGACAGTCGAGACGTATGGGGCAGTTATATTCAGTATCAACAGGCCTTGGGGATGAATAGTCAAGCGCTACTGGGTTTAAGGTTTGATAAATATAGTAACATCGATAGTCACTTTAGCCCGCGCTTGTCATTGGTGCATCAACTTAATCGTCAGCAAACACTTAAAATTTTATATGGTGAAGCCTTTCGTGCCCCTTCACTCAATGAAACCGGGTTAATTAATAATGTGATTCTGTTGGGTAACCCTGACCTTCGTCATGAGGTGGTTAAAAACTGGGATATTATTTGGCAAGGCTTGTGGCAACATAACAGCTTAAGTGTGGGTTGGTTTCAAAGTGAGTTTACTCATCCCATAGTGCAAGTGCTGATGAATAATACCGTTCGTACTTGGGGGAATGGTAATACATCTTGGTCTCAAGGGGTTGAATTGGAGGCTCAGCATCAGTTGAATCACCAATGGTTAATTCGGCTAGGTGTGACCCACTTATACGTGTTGCCAGATACTGCTTTTCGCGAAGCCAGTACGCTAGTATCCATGGTCATGAATTATGAACAAGCTCGCTTCAACGCCAATCTTAGTGCGGTATATCATTCGTCTCGGGACATGTTAATTCCAAACGATTCTGCTTTAAGCCTAGATGAGTATTGGCAATTAAATGGTAAATTTCAGTATAGTGTGAACGACGAACATGAATGGTTTATTCAAGTAAAAAACCTGTTAAATAAAGATATTTTTACCGCAGGTCAGGGCAGTATCATCAATCATGGCATCCCTAACCGTGGTCTAGAATTGAGCATTGGCGGGTTATGGCGTTTTTAGTTAAAGCCTTTATATCCCAATGAATGAAGCCATTTAATGGCGTCATCGAATGAATGGGCGTAATTAAAATCAATATTTTCCATAAAGTATTTGTCAAAATCGGATAAAAATATTTTGTAATTTATAGAATCTGGGTTGTCTATTCTAACTAAAGCACTATGGCCAATAGATTGCCAAGTCCTAATGGTTTTAAACCATAGTTTAGCGCTATCTGGGGTAATGCCAGTTACCTTTTCAGTATCAACCACAATTGAAAATTTATCTGAGTCTACTTTTTCAATGCATGCATTAATCATGCTGATACAGTGAATGGATGACTCTGCATTCCAAACCCCTTGTGCCTTAAACAAGATAATGTCGTCATCACATTTTACGCTGTAGTTGCCGTGTTCATTAAATATCATAAATTTCCTTAACAATAATAGCGTAAATTTATAAACAATTTAAATCGCCCTGTAATGCTAGTATAGCGTTAATTATGGCTAAGTTTACTAAACTTTCTCCTTAAGCTAGTTAATAATATGTATGGCAATGTTCATTGCTACTTCGTAGTTTTTAGGTTGATCATTGTGTTGTTTTGGATGACGTTTACCACCTGTGACGTGACTGTAACACTGAATTAATATTGCTAATTTAGATGCTGAAGATGAATCTGTTTAAAAATATTGTGAAGTATTTCTTCAATTATAAAATGTACTGGATGCATAAAAATGCAGTTTTTTATAGGAAAGTGCCAGCAGGCATGGCACTCCTAAGCTGCTTGAAAGTGATTAGTAAGTGGTATGAGGTGTTTTCTGGGTATACACCTGGTTTCTTATAACTAGATGTTATTACACACGCACTAGTATCAGCATTACTCGGCTATTTGTCCACATACACAGCCAAATGGTCTTCAAAGATACTAGATAGACGCAATTTGACACGAGCAATTCCCCCGTAAAACCTACTCTAGGTTTAGATTCAGGTCACTCCTGGCTTCAAAATTAACCATAACAACAATAACAATACTGCGGCGGACTAAAAATTGAAGAAACTAACAAAGGCCTTAGGCCGAAAGAAATACTTAGCGGCAGTCATACCTTTGATTATGGCGGCGCACGCTCAGGGTTTTGAGTTTTATACTGGCGGCATCGAAGGCAGCTTTGACTCTCAGTTGTCAGTGGGCTCTAGCTGGCGTATGGAGTCTCAGGATGAGACGTTGTTAAACGGCACTAACAGTAATGACGGTAACGCTAACTTTGAAAATGGCGATGCATTCTCACAGGTCTTTAAAGGGAGTCATGATCTTCAATTTAGTTACCAAAACTTTGGTGGTTTTGTGCGTGGTAAATACTGGTATGACAGTGCGTTAAAGGAAAAAGATGGCCTAGCTGCTGTGGCCAAAAACGGCATTAATGAAGAGTTAGATGATACCGATGCCAATAATCTAGCCAAGTTTTCGGGGGTCGCTTTATTAGATGCCTTTATTTACGGTGAATTTGAAGTAGCCGATATGCCATTGGATGTACGCCTTGGTAAACAAGTGGTGTCATGGGGTGAAAGTACTTTCATTCTTGGTGGTGTAAATAGCATTAACCCAATTGACGTAAGTTCATTCCGTCGCCCAGGAGCCGAAATTAAAGAAGGGCTTATCCCTGTCAATATGGCATTTGCCAACATGGGGGTTACCGACAATTTAAGTGCTGAAGTCTTTTATCAATTGGAATTTCAAGAGACGGTTATTCCAACCTGTGGTACGTACTTTTCTACCAATGATTATGCTGCGCAGGGTTGTGAAACGGTTATTGCTAATAAACAGTTTGGCTTAACGATTGGCCGCGGTGATGATGTGAAGGGATCCGACGACGGTCAATATGGTATGGCGTTGCGATACGTATCTGAAGCATTAGGGGATACCGAATTTGGTTTTTATGCCATGAACATTCATAGTCGTGTGCCCATTGCCAGCGGAATAATGGGTACACCTCCAACGACTGCAGCGGGCTCTACGGATTCAACGTACTTTGTGAGTTACCCTGAAGACATTCAAATTACCGGTTTGAGTTTTGCCGCTAACGTGGGATCCATGGCGCTATCGGGTGAGGTGAGTCATAAGGTGAATGTACCTGTGCAAATTAATGCCAATGATTTAATTGGCGCTACCTTGTCTTACGGTACCGGTGGTGGAGCACCACAAGCACTGCTAGACGAAGTATTGGCTGCTAGAAACAGCCATGCGGTTGCTAATGGTGGTAACCCTACTGGTGCAGTTATAGATGGGCATCGTTTATTTGATGTATCCCAAGCCCAGTTAACGGGAATTAAGTTCTTTGATCGGGTCGCCGGTGCTAGCCGTGTGACCTTAATCGGTGAAGCCGGTTATACCTTTGTTCACGGTTTTGATGAAGGTGACGACGCCATTAAATTTGGTCAATCAGGTATTTATGAAGGCAGTGATGACGGTTTTGTTACGCAAACATCTTACGGTTACCGTGCCCGTGTTGTGGCGCAATACTCTGACGTATTTTCCGGTGTAAATCTTAAGCCAATTGTAGCTTGGAAGCATGATGTAAAAGGTTTTGCCCCAAACCCAGGCGGAGCATTTCGTGAAGGCGAAAAGTCTTTAGGTTTCACTCTTAAGGCGGACTACTTATCCACTTACAGCGCGAGCATTTCATATACCCAATATATGGGGGGGGATGCAAGCGTCACCCGTGACCGTGACTTCGCATCTATCGCTATGGGTATGCAGTTTTAACTCTTGTTTTTTAAAGAGTTAAGATTACACAACTAACAATAATAATTAAATACGGGTAGCGTGGCTTACCCGTAACCAGGGTTACGAAATATGAAATTACAAACCTATACAACTTCGCTACTGTTATTGGCTATGGCCAGTGGTGGCGCTTGGGCTAAAGTGTCCAACAAGGAAGCGGCTAAACTGGGCGGTGCATTAACGTCTATGGGCGCACAGGCAGCAGCCAATAAAAGCGGCACCATTCCTAGTTACACAGGCGGTTTAACCGCCAGTGAAAGCATTGATCCGTTAAATAATATTTACGCCAATGAAAAGCCTTTGTTCACAATTACCGCGGCCAATCTTAATCAGTACCAAGAAAATTTATCCGACGGCCAAATTGCACTTTTTAATAAGTATCCAGACACTTATAAAATGCCGGTGTACACAACCCACCGTACCGCGTCTTTCCCAAAATATGTTTATAACAAAGCTAAGAAAAACGCCACTACCGCTGAACTGGTTGACGGCGGTAACGGCATGATTAACTTTGATGAAACCGTGCCTTTTGTCATTCCACAAAATGGTTTAGAAGTTATTTGGAATCACGTAAGCCGTTATAGAGGAGGCTCAATTCAGCGTAATGCGGCACAGGTTCCGGTGCAGCGTAACGGTGAATTTGTGGCCATTAAAGTACGCAGTCAGCTCACAGCACCTCAGTATCTTAAAGACGGATACAACGCAGAAGCCGATGACAACGTATTGTTTTATTACACACAAGCTATTAAATCTCCAGCCCGTTTAACTGGTAACGTTTTGCTGGTTCACGAAACTATTGATCAAGTAAACCAGCCGCGTATGGCTTGGACTTATAATGCAGGCCAGCGTCGTGTACGTCGTGCCCCGCAAGTGGCTTACGATGCACCAGGAGCGGCTACAGAAGGTTTGCGTACTTCTGATCAGCTAGACATGTTCAATGGTGCACCAGATCGTTATAACTGGAAGTTACTGGGTAAAAAAGAAGTTTATATCCCATATAACGCGTACAAGCTTGCCGATCCAAAAGTTAAGTACAAAGACATTATCGGTACAGGTCACATTAACCAAGACCACACTCGTTACGAGTTACACCGTGTATGGAAAGTGGAAGCCACTCTTAAGGAAGGTTCACGTCACGTCTATGCCAAACGTACTTTCTACATAGATGAAGACAGCTGGCAGATTGCCATTGCCGATCATTATGATAACCGTGGCCAGTTATGGCGCGCATCAGAAGGCCATGCCTTGCAGTTTGTTAATGCTAATACCCCTTGGTATGTATCAACCACTAACTATGATTTATTTTCGGGCCGTTACATTGTTGAACTGAACAATGAAGAGCGTGAGCCATTTAAGTTTGGTGTAGACGTGAAACGTAAAAACTTCACAGCTGCCGCGATTCGCCGTCAAGGTAAGCGCTAAACCCTTTTGTAGATTTAAGCTTCTATTTTTCAGGGGCTTAAATTTACACCTCTTCCCCTCGCGTGCTGTATTACCCTAAAACTTTCCTAGATTTTTACTTTTAACACTTCATGCTGGCACCTCTAGTTGGCTAAATATTGGCTGATGGTGTGTTTTTTGACTGTGCTTTAGCGTAATACGGTGAATATTGGGCAGCAATGTCAGTAAACAGTTGAATTCCTTAATTCCAAAATGCCATACTTCAAATTATCCTTGTTCATCGGGCTATGAAACGTCTAACCCCATAGGGAAACGCCATGAAGTGTTCGGTTTTTATTGCCACTAGTACGGATGGTTTTATTGCTAAGCCTGACGGTAATATAGATTGGCTAATGGCGGCAGGCAACTCACACGTCGATTTAGGTGATGAGGCCGATATGGGCTTTAATCAATACATACAGTCTGTAGATTGCATGATCATGGGGCGAAAATGTATGGAAATGATAGACAGCATGAACCTTACTGACGATCAATGGCCTTACGGTGAGTTGCCCATTTATGTATTAAGTAATAGTTTAAAAGACGCGCCAATTGGCCTAAAAGATAAAGTAAATATGTACTCGGGTGATATAACAGACTTAATCAGCCGGCTAGAAAAACAAGGCCATAAACAGGCTTATATTGATGGTGGCAACACTATTCAGAACTTTATTAACCTTGAATTAATTAACGAGCTCACCATTACCCGTGCGCCAGTATGATTGGGTGAGGGTATTTCGCTATTTGGTAAAATTTCAAAAGATATTAGGTTAAAGCAGAGTAGGGTTAAAGGTTTTGCCAATGATTTTGTGCAGGAAAGCTATACGGTTGTTTATACAAATCACGAATAAAAATAAATAGTAATAAATGAAAAGCATAAAGGGTTAATCCATTAACATGCAGCAACAAACCTATATAACAAAGTTGCCCAAGGGCGGCAGTATTGCCTTACACCGTTTATTGCCCGAAAACCCTGTTGGCCTGCCTATTATGATTGTCCACGGCACCATGTCTAATGCACAAACCGTAAATGAACTGGCTCAACACTTGTGTGCGTTAGGATTTGATTGCTGGTCTTTAGATTGGGGTGGTCATGGTGACAGCAAGGCATTTAGTAAAAATCAAAATTTCGAGTTTCCGGCCTTTGAAGATGTACCCTTAGCCATACAAACGGTTTTAAAGGAGTCAGGGCATAAAAAATTACACTGGGTCTCTCATAGTGGTGGTGGGCATTTAGCATTTATGCATTTAGCGCGTAATCCGCTTCAACAGTCACTGTTTGCAAGCATTGTCACTTTAGGTGCTCAGGCCACCGATGGAGCGATTGGGTTAAAATACAAAAGCCGTGCCGCGTTATTGTGGTTTATTACTAAGACCCTAGGGCATTTTCCTAAATCGTTGGCTTCAGTGGGAACCGAAGGTGAACCCACACAACTACTGGCTCAATGGGCTGAATGGAATATTACGCGGCAATGGCGGGGCACAGATGGTTTTGACTATTTACAAGGGTTAAGCGCTCTTACGGTGCCGGCGTTAATTATGGCTGGGGGCAATGACAATATAGCGCCACCATCAGGTTGTAGGAAAATATTTACTCAGTTGGCGAGCATGGATAAATCATGGCAAGTGTGTTCAATAGCCAATGGTTTTAGTAAAGACTTCAGTCATGGGCAACTGATTCGTGGCAGCGCCGCTAAAAAAGAAGTTTTTGTAAAAATTGCAGATTGGTTACAACAGCGAAATCAGATAGATCCACTCATAAAATTCAATCAACAGCCATAAAAAAAGCGCCATCCCTTATTAGGATGGCGCTTTTATCTCTGACTCTTTATTCATCCATCGGTAAATTATTTAAAGCACCAAACTAGCCACTTACTAAAGCGCTTTTAAGTTTATCTTTTTTGTGGGCCAGTCCATACAAGATAGGCAATACAAATAAGGTTAAAATAGTCGAGGATATAATCCCGCCAATTACCACCGTGGCCAGTGGACGTTGTACTTCGGCACCGGTGCCGGTATTTAGCGCCATGGGCACAAAGCCTAAACTTGCCACCAATGCGGTCATTAATACTGGGCGTAATCGAATGAGGGCACCCTCCATTATGGCCATGGCTAGATCGCCTTTTTCATGCCAAAGGTCACGAATAAAGGCAAGCATCACTAAGCCATTTAAAACCGCCACCCCTGACAGTGCGATAAAACCGACACCCGCAGAAATAGATAACGGCAT
>MAAA01014025.1_pt1 | contig 34675 bp, 33 predicted proteins | sample 1115971 | NCBI WGS metagenome assembly MAAA01 (sample SAMN04961123, study PRJNA320927) | seawater metagenome | isolation source: sample BD02T6 sea water enriched with oil for 6 days | place: USA:Gulf of Mexico | collected 2013-07-27 | reverse complement strand
CGCCATTTATAGAAACTAGCTGAACTCATGCCGTGTTCACGGCATAACTCGGGAACAGGCGTACCTGCGTCGGCTTGTTTGATGATAGCCATGATTTGACTGTCGGAATAACGTGATTTCTTCATGTAGATCTCCTGCGTTTAATATACGAGAAAACTCTACTTATTGGGCCTATTAATTTAAGGGAGGATTAGCAAACGAGTTTGGCCTTTTTTAACCAGTTTAGGTTCAAAAGTGCCTTCGCGATCTCTAGGCGTATCCAGTTGAAACTGGCCATTTTCAGTGCGTAAGGTCTTGCTTGTCGAGCCGTTTCGGCTGTTAGGGTTGGAGGACGTTTCATGCCTATCGTAACCAAGATGGTCATCAAGCTCGGTATTTAGCGCACGCTCCACCATTACTTTGGTCATCATCTGCCGAAAGCCATGGAAGTCTTGCTCTGTTTTTATGCCTTTGCTCGCTTCGCGGGCAAAGGCTTCAAGTGTCTCTTTATTCATAGCTGCCTATCCTTAGCCATTGCTGGCTTTATGACAGGCAGTTACACAGGTTTAGCTACAGTCTCAAGCGGCCAAAGGCTTTAAAACTGAACAAGACCTCAATGAATTCCGTCAGATGCTCACTAAAGTGACGGTGGAGCGCGTCTTAAATGCCGAGCTAGACAATCACCTTGGGTACAATAAACACGATCCCTCAGCCAATTCTAATAGCCGTAACGGCACTTCCAGTAAGATTCTGCGTACAGAACACGGGCAATTTCAACTCGACACCTCCAGAGATCGCGAAGGCAGTTTTGAGCCTAAACCTGTCTGTAATCCCCCCCGAAACTCGAACTTACAGATTTTCCCAACCAAGAGATAAAATACCCTCTCTAACCTTCAGGGCCATCAAAGATGCGCCTAAGTAGGATTGGTGACGACCACCATTGTAGAGTGGTCCATAGTCTTTCAATACATCAAAGCAGCGATCAGATATTTTGTCGCACAATACATCAACAGGGTCTAAAACCAACACATTTGGTAACCCGAAAGGTGGATATCGCTTGTTATCGTTCGAGCGTATAACAGAGGGTTTAGATTGATTGTACAAGTTAGGGAAATTCATATTCTCAAGATATTGAGTATTGTCCCCCAACCATTTTTTACCATTCGGCTGGGGGGTAGGTATGGTTCTGATAAGAATAACTTTGTGCCCCAGGTCTTCTATCCATCGAATATTTTCAAAGTAGGAACTCCACGCCATATCACTTTCAAGAGCCTCGCCGTTCCTGCGTTTCTTTCGCCCATCTGAAATCGGATCATTAGTACGCCTCTTTGGTTTAGAAAATTGCCCTTCATTAGCGCTGATTATAAAAATTTTATTTTCGTCAAAAGCCTCTATAAGCGTCCTTCTTTGCTCGTTAACATGAGGGCACTCTGCCACGCCTCCGAACCAAATTTCTGAAGAGACGAAGGGGCATTGTTCATAATTAAACGATATAAACCCTAAATCTAAATCATCTAACGAATCGACCACAGCTCTCTCGTAATGACCAACATAACTATCCCCTAAGAAAACAACTTTCTCTCGTCCAAACCGGCAAGCCTCGTATGGATCACGCATGCTACAGTTTACGTGATTATTATTTTTCCGTAACCGCAAACCCTCCTCCCCCAAAGGATGATCTAAGGCTCTATATTCTGGTTTATTGAATCCCCGAATAACTTCTTGTTGAATTTTTGTGTACCGACTCCAAATACCTTCCGAGTAAACTGCGTATATCATAAAAGCTACCAACGAAAAGGTTGCTAAACTAAGTATGGCCCATAGAAAACGAGGCCGTATTAGCTTTCTATTTCGGAAGGGACGCTCAATAGAAAAGTAAGAAAAAATCGACAGCACAAAGGTTAGTGCAATCCACTCAAGCTTGTCGAAATTACTCGGTTCGGAGAAAGTATTACGTGATAAGGCAAAAACAGGAAAGTGCCAAAGATAAACTGAGTAGCTGATTAGCCCCATCCAAACAAAAGGTTTGCTTCCCAGGACCTTTCCTACCAATTCATCACTTGAGGAAAATCCAATAATTAATGCAACGCCAAGTATAGGGATGATCGTGTGAAAGCTAGGATGAGGTGTTTTGCTGTCAAAAAACAATATAGAATAGAAAATCAAACAGAGCCCTATTATTGGTAGTACCTTGCTCCGACAATCATCACGCGCCCCTTTATAAGACAATTCTCTTATGGCCAGAACTGAGCCAACAGCAAGTTCCCAAAAACGGCTAAAAGGAAGATAAAAGTTTAAATCAGAGTTCTTTGCTTCCATCAACTCAGCAAACAGCAGGCTCATAAGGGAGAGGCCTACAAGGATTGCGAGGAGGTTAGACCTAAAGGCTTTAAATACGACTAGCGCGAGAATAGGAAAAATAAGATAGAACTGCTCCTCCACACCCAAGCTCCACGTATGAAGAAAAGGCTTTAAAAGAGCGTTGTCTGTACCGTACTCTGTGGCACTGAAATAAAAGAAAAAATTAGACCCAAAGGCGATCGCAGACAAAATGCTTTCGGCATATTCAACAAAATCAGAAGGAAGAAGTTTTCCCCACGCAGCAGGAATTGACACAAACATAACAAGAAACAGCATTGGCAGAATCCTTCGAGCTCGACGCTCGTAGAAACTCAAAAAACCAAAAGATCCTTTTGCAACCAGCTCAGACAGAATGATTCGTGTAATCAAGTAGCCGCTGATAACGAAGAATATATCAACACCAATATACCCTCCTTCAACCCCCCCCAAAAAAAACAGGGAGAATTGAGCGTGGTAAAGAACTACGCTTATTACAGCAATGGCTCTCAAACCGTCTATTTCTGCTCGATATGAAAGCTGGGGAGCACTTTTATCCATTTTACCTTAACTGACATTAATAAAGGGGGGATTACAGGTAGAATCCAAGAGTATTAAAAAAGGACGGATTATAACTTCATGTATGAATCCGGGCTATTCAAATACCCGGCGGACATTCGTAAAGCGATTAACATAACCAATGCCATAGAGTCTTTGTACAATGTGATTCGCAAAGCTACGAGAAATCGCAAAGTATTTCCGACGGATTATTCTGCCAAGAAAATGATTTACCCAGCCATACGCCAAGCGTCAGAAAAACTGACTATGCCCATAAGAAATTGGAAACCGGCCTTGAATAGATTTATGACTGAGTTCAAAGACCGATTGAAAGACTATACTTAAATTTGGCAGTTACACAAAATGGCTTACAGTCTCTTATCTTAGCCAAGGTATCGGCCAAGTTCGACACTCAAAGTACACACAGACGCCCCTTGATGAGCATCTGACAAAATCAATTGACGTTTTTTCGGCTTAATGCTCTTTCCGATTAGAGGGCAAACGCTTTAAGCCCCCCCCTTTATTTACAGCCGCCTATCATTATCCGTTCCTGACTTTAGAATAGGCTTTCACATAGAGCAAGCTACACCCTCCCCGCCAATCTTTGAAGATAAGTTAGGTTGACACCCAATTGGGCTCCCAGCTAAATCTTCCGTTTCAACTTAGCAAGTTTGGCATTTTCAGTTCGAGACACATTTTTAAAGAAGAAATAATTGCCCCGCCTCAATACTAACTCATAGTCCATCGGCAATAAATAATTTGTATAGTGCTTGTTATTTTGAGTATTCTTTATAACTATACAATCATAGTCCAAAAATGCGTCTCTGAACGCTTTTTGCTGCTTTCTCATTACAAACTTATCTGGCATGTTTTCCAATTCCACCCCATCAGATGTTTTTTCTAGACCTATGAATCCTGTATTAATACAAGTGCCAACAACCTTGTTAACAAAGCTTGAATCAATTGATTTGTAATGACTAACGAGGAAAGACATGAAAAGAATTAGCAAGAAAATAGACATAGCCACTTTGACCCATACCATCTTCCATTCAATTTTATTCATTAACATACCAATTGCAATTGATATTACAAACATCATCATTACTAAAGGGGTTGTTAAGTTTCGAGGCAGAAAATAACTAACACCTATTAATGACATGAGCATTATGATTGCGGAAGCCCCCACCATCAAAACAAAGAACTTAATCTTTGTTTTACTAAATGTTAAATAGATTATAGAAAATGCAAATATAAATATCCAAGGTGTCAATGTCGTTACTATCTTATTAAGTTGGTACATACCTGCTGGCTGAGTTTTGAGGTGACCTGTTTTAAGGTGATATACATTCGATAGTGTTTGATCCAACAACTGCATATAACTTGAAGCCATAATATTTATTAAGGCAAAAAATACAACAAACAAGACAGCCAACCCCTCAAACCTTAGGCCACCTAAAAAATATGATTTCCTACCAAGCAAAATAGCTGCAACAGGTAGCAAAAAAACCAACCCCGTCATTTTTGTTGAAACTGCAAAAGCTAATAAAAAGACTGAAAGGACACCTAATCTTAAGTTATTTATTCTTCTGCAGCATGCAAGAATTATCAGGCAGTTAAAAGCAATCAGCAGAGTGCTCTCTGTATAAAAAATTTTAAGAGACTCATTCAATAATGTCCCGCTCAATGAAAGAGACAAATATCCAATACCCGAAATAAATCCGAACATATTAACCATTAGGTATGACGCAATTAAGAATGACATAATCACTAAAGCACCTAAAAGAAAGCGCATGGCGAAAAAATAATCCTGGATATTCGAATCTTTCTTAATAGACCTGGTATTTTTTAAATGCTTCTGAAGATAAAAGCCCCCTGCATATTTCCAACCAGTCAGGTTGTGTTCCCCTCCCATTTTAGTGTTCATATAGTATATTGCGACGGGATGAAGTAATCTTGCTAACCACCTTGTACTTTCACCCACTCGTAAAGTTTTCACTTCGCCAGAGTACATACTGTCAATAGCATAGATTATAGTGTGTACTTCATCAGGATGCGGCTTTGAAATATTATTCTGTAATTTATTATGCAAAAGAGTAAGAGACAGGATAGCAATTAATATAAGCACTCCATATTTAACAACTATACCATTCTTAAGCTGCGCTAAAGTACCCAGAAAATGTGATACTTTTAGCGATTGATTAAATTTACTCATATTATTACAGGTCTAATGTCGGTTAGAGGAACTTAACTATATTAATAATTTAATTTAGCTACATCAAATTAAAACAAATATTATTTAGAAATTTTTTTCCGGTAACGCTCAGCATCCCAATTAAGCAACCCCTCAATTTGTGCAGTATTCAGTGGCTTCATTTTGAAATCACGGGATTGCCGAATTAAAACATCATAGTAGCAGCGTAGCTGAGCTGCCTTAGCACTATTAAAATCAGGTGTCACAAATACGCCAACACCAAGAACAAAAACCAGGTCTGACTTCTCATTGCCAGCACCTACTTCCTCCTTAAACGCATCAAATGATTTATAAATACGCGCCTTGGCCCCCAAAAAAACAACATGATCCGGATATAACACCCACCTATTCTCTAAGAATTTAAAAAAGGCACTATTCACAGCCAATTGCTGAACCTCCCTATCTTGGAATAGAGTGTATTCTTCAACAACTTGTTGAATGTCCTTAGAAACTTCAGTGTATTTATTGATTGGCGTGAATTTCAAATCCGTCAACAATTTATCTAGAATAGAAGCCACACCTTTAATCGTACCCGCTCCAATGACTACCCCGTGATTTTTTAAAAAAACCACATCAGTACCTTCACCTTCAGAAAGTGCAGTATTAACAGCAGCCGCAAGCCCGGCACCAGGCTTATGATAGTCAACTATAGTCCAGCGGATTGAATCCCTAAGCGTAGATTTCAGCTCAGAAAAGCAACTATCGCGAACCATAAATGACAACACTTCGATAGCATGAAGATGCACTACAACCCTATGCGGCATCAAAGCATGCAACAGGGTTTCGATTGATGGCCTAAGTATTGACTCCCCAATTAGCTTGGGAGTTACCTCAAAATTACCTGCATCAATTTCTTTACGTAAGTGGTGCAAGTTAACAGGCACAAAAATGTTTTTTTCAGAGGCTTCAGCAAGCCAAGTACCAGACGCCTTAACCCAGAGCGTACCACCTTCTTTCCATGAGACATTACCGCCAGCCCCCTGAACTAGTAATGAGTCACGGCCGATTTCGGAACAATATTCAACTATTGCCTCTTTCAAATTAGATGGAGCAGTCACGTTTTATCTCCCAAGCTCGCAATCAATTTTCTAAGTTCGCCAAACTCATTAAACGCTGCATGTGGTGCATTCTCTCCTAACCCGACAGGCGTTCCAGCGTGAATTTTTTGCAATGTTATTGCATTAATCTTTTCACGTCCCCCTCTGATATCGTTTACAGGATTATCACCAACCATCCAAATAGTATCACCGGTAGGGCGGATCTTTTCTAATGCTATTTGAAATGGAGCCTCATGGGGTTTATCAAAACCAGCCTCTTCACTGGTAACGATATAATCAAAATAGTGATCTAAGCCGAAGTACACCACCTTACGAAATTGAATCTGCGCGGTAAGGTCAGTCACTATTACTGTTGGAATGCCCAACAGTCGCAGATCGTCCAATAATTCTTTAACACCATCAAACAAAATGGCATTGCTAAGAAATGTTCGCCAGTAGGTTTGCTCAAAATCAAGCGCTAGTAGAACTTGTGAACCTAACCCCATTATTTCAAGCATCCGCTGCAGATATAGGAGTCGACTATGGGATGAGGCTGTTCCAATAAGGCGCTTTTTAACCTGCATACGAGCTTCCTTGAAAGCTGTATCGAAATCCTCAGGAGTAATTGAAAAAGTTTTTACTACTTTATCTCTTACCGCTTCCTGGGCTTTAGTATGAGCTGGATCATAAGGATACAAGGTATTATCGGTATCGAATAAAATGGCGTTAGGTAAGCGATTGAATCGCTCTTTATTATATATTTTCAACGTATAAACCGCTTAGTCAGTACTTGATTAATATGAGAAAGAGTAATTAACTGCATTAAGCCCATCACCCCATCCTGCCATTTAGGTTTTATGTCCAAAAATTCAAAGATTTCAGGGCAAATCATTTTCGCGGCCAATGCGATGTCCTCAGCAGAGTTTTCACCCTCAATGGTCAGAATAATTTCAGAGCCGTCATTATTAGATACTAAATCAACATGAAGACCGCAAATTCCAATCAGTACTCTTACCAGGGATCGCTCATTTAAGCCATTACAGGAACGTGCAACAAGTTTAAAACGTAAAGAGTGTTTCGCTGCACCTTCTTCCAACATGCGAGGATGGATAGGTTGCAAGGATAAAATAAGGTCAGCATTAGACGCCTGAGGCCTTATAAATCGCTCAGAGTCCGGCTCTCGACGATCAAATGAAGACAGTACCTTTTCAACGGTATGCCCGCGCTGGTGAACGTCCCTCTGTAATTTAAAGTGTTGACGCAGCCCTTCATCGATATCCAAATAAACGCCAAGATCGCAACACTCTCTTATAATTGGCAGGTAGAGTGCGTGCAAACCACTTGCGATAATAATGTCATTACTTTTTATCCAATATGGGCGACTCATTCGCCCAGTATTATGATTATAATGTCTAGTTTGAACACTCTTGCCATCAGTTAAATTTACAAGGTCATTTGCGAAGCCCTCAAGATCGTTCGCCAAGGGATTTAAATGTGTCATTACTTGCCACATGGGCTTTTGACGATCCCAAAGATGATAGTCGTCGCCAGATATAGTTGCCACAGAATGACTACCAAAAAGCCCTTCAATGGCATCAGAAAACGTATCCTTACCGGCCCCTGAATCACCTGCAACTCCAATTACAAAAGGTTTACGACTAAGACGGAAAAAATCGTTTCGACTAACAGATTCTCGCCAAATCCTTACAACCAAAATAATGCCTACTGATACCATCGCCGTATGGACTAAAGATGCCAACTTACCCTCAGTGAAAAGCGTATAAAAAAGAGCATACCAAGCACCTGAATAATTGATGATTAAACCGTCAGTGATAGCCAGTGAAATGCTCATTAATACAAATAACGCGGAAAATAAGGCCGTCAATATCAATGCAATTCGATCACTCCTAGACTGATAGGCCACCAAAAGAGGGATTGCCCATATAAACCATCCTGGCGAGGCTGGAGTAGAAAGAACAACCAACAAGAATGTTATACCTAACGTGACATGGAACAACTCAAAATTCAGCCTTTTAATTCGCCAAACTGCATACAATATAGATAGATAAACCAGTGGCACTATATAGATATGTCCTCCATCACCCAAATTAATGGCCAATCGATATACCTTCCCCATTTCAGGGTTATTAAACAACATGCTAAGACCCGCACTAGAGAAGATAAATGGTAAGAGCATAATAGCCACACCAATTACCACACCAATTAAAAATTTGGGTAAATACTGTCTTAAGGGCTTATTGTGTAATAGATAAATAAGAAAAAAAGGTAAAACCATTATCATGCTTAGCTTGGCAGATACAGCCGCAATACAAACAAGCCCCGAAAGTAATAATCGAGTTTGACTGGCAAAATAAAGAGCTATAACTAAAAATAAAACAGGGATCAAATCATTAAACCCCAGCAGATAACTGGCCACAAGCACAATTGGCGATAACCAATAAACGCCTAGTAGCAGGCGGTCACGCCCGTCAATTAATTTACGCAATATTAAAAGAAGGGAAAAGTCAGCGGCAATAAGTGTTAAACCATATCCATAAATAATCGACAGCCCCATCCACTTACACATTAATGCCAGGGGCAAAAAGCACAACCACATAACATAACCATACGGAAAGGCTTCTGCAGCGCCATTTTGATTAAGCCAAACTTCCCAAGGATCAATACCAAATGAGTTAGTACTAACCTCTAAAAAGGGTGCATACCATTGAGTGACAGGAACGGAAAATACGGTCAACACCATTACTAAACGAATGAATAAACCGATAAGGAAAAGAGGATTCTGTAAAAGTAATTTCATAATTAGTCTGTTAATTTTTCCCACAGATCAGGGCGCTTTGTGCAGATAGCATCTACTGAAATACCTCTTTCACTTAGTGTTTTATGCATCTGAGGAATTTCGAACTCTGCAACACGCCCCTGTAATTCGGGGGACACCAAACAGAACTTAAAGCCAGCAGCTTTCATACGTTGATAATCAGCTGAACTGAGCGGAAAACGAGTAAAGCAGTCAATCCAAATCCAGTCTACTTTACCGGCTAACGTAAGCGCTGTTTCAATAGATTCAAATTCAGATATACGCACAGCACTACGGCTCTCACCTGCCTTTGTCCATTTAACTAGAAAAGGGAAAGATTGATCTAGAAAGAAATAATCTTCAATTCCTGAAGAGTGCATCAAGGCTATTAATGACTCTTCTAAACCTTCTTCCTTTACGTTTAAAATAAGGGTTCCATGCTGGTACTCGGCGATCCAGTCTTTGAAAGATTCTCCGGCCTTAAACGGGTCATGATGAATAATTAAATGTTTACCATGACTACGAATATCAACTTCAACACCGTATTTTTGGGGTGTAGCTTTAAGCTCTTCAAGCGTATTGCGTCGATGTAAAATTAGATTCATTTTTTAAGATTCTTCCTTAATTGCAAGCTAAAGTCTATCGTTCTGCGAATGAACTTTCGCTTTGCAGCCCAATTAACATTCCAGTGGGAAACACCATGTGCACGCTCACCAAATTTAACAGGGAAACGATGGATCTCAAGGTGATTATGATGCGCCTTGTAATAGGAATAGAGATCAAGGGAGAAATCATAAGGGGGCTCTTGCCATGACTCGAAAAACGCACGGGAGAAAATTGTAGGCTGGGCATTAATATCCCACATGGGTTTAGCCAATAATATTGTCTCAAATATACTCATGCCAATTGTAAACAAGGTATCTGAAAGTGGCCGTCCGTAGCGCTTTCCTTTTACAAATGAATTCATTCCATGACGATCAAATATTTCCAAACCCTGTAAGACATCGCATGGATCTGTTTGCATATCCGCATGAGTCCAGCCAAGAATATCACCATTTGCCGCTTTTAAACCACTGATTATTCCAAAACCATAACCCTGATTTTCCTCTACTCGCACACTACGACAACCTGGATATTTGGGCAATAAATCCCGTAAAACTTGCGGGCTATTGTCGGTCGAGCCGTTATCTACCAAAATGACTTCCAAACCTGCAAGACTGGAAATATCCTTGCAACGCTCCAAAAGTAAAGGTAGGTTTTTCGCCTCGTTGTAACAAGGAATAACTAATGAAAATTTCATAACACATCCATCGCTGATTTCCGCGTGAAGACGAACCACTTCATGCCAATAAAATTTAAGACTGCAGAAACGCCGGTAGCCATAAAAAAGGCCAGCTGAATAACCCACTCTGATTGACCAAGTAACATTAGCACGGCCGCGTTTAGCAATACATTCGACCCCAAAGTCACTGTATATAAGGCAATAAAACGCCATGCACTACCTGGTGCATGATCTGCTTTGCCAAACGTCCATATTCGATTCGCAAAATAAGCAAAGACAGTTCCAATTAAAAAGCCTACTGCCTTTGCTGTATTGATTCCCATCAACTCGCCCCAGACAAGTCCTCTATAGGCAAAAAAGTCAATTAATACGGTCAACGAGCCAATAACAAGAAAAAGTAACAGCTCACGCTTTATCATGCTTTAGGGGCCAATAGTTTAGGTACATGTTTTTGGAAACGTTTCTTTATGTTTAAAATCTCTTGTGATTCGACCCTAGCATCGTGATCCAACCGGTATGGGTGCCCATCCCATTTATGAAAGCAAGACTGCCAGTATTCAAATGTCCGCAAATCATTGGGGGTTCCCCAAGATATAAAGCTATCCACTTCAAACATCTCACAGCGTAAACCAAGTTCAATTGCATCATTAATACAAGAGTCCAGATAAAATTCGCCGTTAATACGACCCTCTCGTGCTATTAGTCGCTCAACAACAGTCCTAAAATCTTCAGCACGACGAAATGTAAATGTCCCAATTACTATTGGATCTGAGGAGGGTGACTCAAGGGGCTTTTTAACTGAAATGTTTTTAATATGACCATCGTCGGCATTGATCCAGCCGTACATCTCAGGGTGACGTACGGCATTGGCATGCCCTCTAGCCCCCCAAACAATAACATCAACATCTGGCTTATCAATTAATTGCTGAAAACCTATAGCATCATACAAAGCTCCATTATCACAGGCACCGACAGTAATAGGTCCACTGGTGGCATCAACACCTGCCACAAGTGCTTCCATGCCGATCAAAGCAGTGCAGGCCTGCCCTTCAGTGACGGTAGATATTGTTTCAATCAGAGCATTTGGGTAGATGCTATTAATCTTTTCAGAGATTTCCTGATAACCAGGCATATCCGCTCTCAATACGAAAACATGATTTAAGGCGTCAGGAAGGTCATTGGATGCCTGCGTAACCATCGGCTTACCTGAAACAAATATTAGAGGCTTGGTTTCGGTATAGCCTTCATTTAAAAAGCGCTGCCCCAAGCCCGCCATTGGAATTACCATAGACCCTTGTGCATCACATTGTATTTCATTTTTTTCAATTAGAGATTGGAATACCTTCGACCAACCATTATATTCAGCTACATCACTGGGCGTCCCCCATTGCATGAAATGCTGGAGCGGATAAACTGCAACAGCGCGGTTTTCAGAAAGCATAGGCTTATAAGCTAGGCTTACATAATACTCTCCACCCACATTAATATTTTGATCCAATATTGAAGTAAATGCTTTAAACATTATGCTACCAGATGCAAAATAATAGGTTCCGCTGGAAGCGAATTCATCCATACGATTTTCAGTATATGGCTGCTTCTCTTGAATATCTTCTACCCAGCCAAAACTCTCACGCATATAAGCATAATTAGTACTGCCCAGTGTATGAGGATGAAAACCTTTGTAAGCAGGAATAATCCCGTCACTAGCGCTTTCTACTGCAAACTTTTTAAAATGCTCCCAGTCCCAATAACAGGTAAAGTCACAATAGTTAACAATTACAGGGCGGTCAAAATCGATTAAACTTTCGACTTGACATACGGCATGCACAGGGCCGAGTTTATGAGCGGGTATGCCAATAACTCTGCCACTAGGGCAATACTGTTTTAGAATATCCTCCATATTGTATTCTGGATTGTCTAAATGATCCTGATTACAAATAAACAAAAAATCTTGCTCACCCGGAAACATGTCAATTACATGTGCAATTATGGGTTTTCCATCAATTTCAATTAATGGTTTTGGAACTGAATACCCTGCTCGGCGAAAACGTTCACCAAAGCCTGACATTGGAATGACAATTTGCATAATATCTAACCAAAATAAAAACTAAAAAATTTACATCAAATACTAGTGAAAACCACTCTAAATACACAAAATAAGATAGTGTCCATACCCACAATTGTGATATTGAAGCCAAATGAAAATTATGGCCAAATTAGCCCCATTTTCGCGGCTAAACTCTATAGAATAATAAATACATCATTTGACCCTGTCCCCAGTCCCAGCACCTAATACTGTCTGAAATATATGTTTAAAATAATTTACTGCTGTTGTCTCTCGAATCATCTTTGCATCCATATTTGCTAATAACTCCGGTGTAGACATATCAATCTCATTTACTTGAGCTAGCCCGGTAATACCCGGTCGAACATCGTAAACACCTAAAGCATCTCGAGCTGCAATCAGGTCCTCTTGGTTAAACAAATTGGGCCTAGGACCGACCAAACTCATGTCACCCTTCAAGACATTCCATAACTGGGGCAATTCATCCAGTTTAGTCTTACGTAAGAAACTACCCATTTTTGTAATAGAAGCAGAGCTGGCCAAATGACTTGCCACAGACGCCGTATCCACAGCCATTGTTCTGAATTTAACCAATACAAACGGCTTTTTATTTCGCCCGACGCGCTCTTGCTTAAACACAGGCGAACCAGTATCAAGCAAACCGTATACAAATATAGTTAGTAATATGGGAAAACCAAACACCAAGCCTAATGAAGAAAATACTAAATCAAAAATCCGTAACATGTTATTTACCCCCATCTAAAAAATCATCAACTGTCGCTTGAAAGCCTTGCTCTACAGTGAAGGGAGGCTGCCAGCCCAGCAACTTATAAGCTTTGCCTGAGTCCACCTGCAACGAACCGATTAGTCGCCTGACAAAATCCTCCCTACGAAAAATGAGACCTGCTAGTTTAAACAGAGAAATAGGTACTGGAAATAGCCGGGATGGCCTCCCAATAGCAGAACGTAACAATGTTATTATCTCTCGTAACGAAAGGTCCCGACCATCAGAGAGCGTAAAAGTCTGATTTTGTGCAATAGGATGATCTATACACTTATCAATAAAGCTAACCAAATTTCCTAAATACACCATACTGCGTTGATTGTAACTATTTCCAAAGGGCAATGGCAAAACTGTATTAGCCAACTTCATTAAATTTAGAAAATTAGCTTTTACTTTAGGCCCGTATACCAAAGCAGGTCGAATAATTACGACTTCCATACCCGTCTCTTTGGCTAGTTTTAAAAGCCCTATTTCAGCTTCCGCTTTTGAGTGAGCACACACTCCAACAGGTCTAGGAACATCATCTGGCTGAAACTTTAAGTTACCCGTGGTAACCTCACCATTAACACCAATTGAACTAAGATAGATAAAACGTTTAACACCCATCTTTTGAGCTTGCTTTGCGAGTTTCAGAGTTCCATCACAATTAACTTTTCTGTAAATATCAATTTCATTCATCCCTTCACCCGCAATATGCGCCCGGCCTGCACAGTGAATTACTACTGCCACCCCTTCCAATATTTTGGTAAAGTCGGCTTCAGTATCAATATCAATATTTTGAAAGCTACCCGTGAATCCCTCCGGCATAAGCCGCCCCATGGCTACTATATTCTTTGAACCAAAATACCTCAACAAGGCAGAACCAATAAACCCTGATGAACCAGTGACCAAAATTCTTTGCTCAATCGCCATACAATTAATTTTTCTCACTATGAATGAATTTAGAGACTAAAAACAGATAAACCGCAGGCTTCTTCTTTTTAAGTATTGATAATACCGCAAATACAAAAGTTGAATATAACGATTCAAAAACACCTATTTTTTGTACCCTGTATAGCACGTGAAAATAGGATTGAAAGGCATCCAATTTATTCGCTGACAATGAATTTGAATGTACACGGTAGCTGGCTTGTACCGAGCCTACATTATAAGCGAAATCGAATTTCCCCAACATCTCTAACCATAACGCAAAATCATGGCGCTTTTTAGTCAATGGAAAATAAAACTTCCCGAATGCCGTCACATCATACATTACAGTTAAGCACCCTATGAAATTACACTTAATCATATCAACATAGGATACATAACTCGGTGAATTAATAATTACACCATCACCTAATTTCAAGGAAAACTGCTGATAATTAGTATAACTAAAACCAATTCCCTTTGATTCCATAAAACTTACTTGGTCGGTTAACTTATTAACTCCCCATACATCATCAGAATCTAAAAACGCTATATAACGGCCAGAAGCCATTCCAATGGCGGTATTTCTCGTCCTAGCACCACCCTGATTCTCACTATTTTTCAAAATAATAATACGATCATCCATACTTGCTAATTCCACCATCAAAAGATAGGTGTTATCGCTAGAGCAATCATCAACAATAATTAACTCCCAGCAATCGTATGTTTGATTAATAACGGAGTTGACAGCTTCCTGTAGATAGTTCGCGCCATTATAACAAGGCATTATTATTGAAACTTTTTTAGACATAAAAACTCCGTTTAAAAATCATGTACTTCTTCAACCCTCAACTAAAAACCTATGCTTTAACGCACTATAACCCTTAATCAACTACCCTAGACCAAATCTGGTTAGTTCTGAAGTGTAAGGCATAATATCCCCGCATACGGACAGAACAATCTTATATAGTTCTATTTCTCTACCCTCCAAACCAAGTCTGAGATTAGCTGAATTAGAATATCTAACTATAGAAATACAACTAGAATTTTTATCAAGAGCGATTACCCCACACTGCACTGCTAGCCCGCTTTCTATATTGAATGCACTCTTTATTTCAACCAGATTACCAGATTTATTAAATTGAGAAGACCTAAAGCACCCAAGTAAAATAAACTCAATATCGCCCACATCGCCAAGCTTGCTTTTCCAACGAGCCTTTCTTTATCTTCACAACAGGTCAATTTTATAAAAGAATTCCAACTTAACCACAAGAACATAAATAGGAGAACGGCCATGACGACAGGGATCTGTTTTAAGGGTGCCTCAGCCGACATTAGAAACCAATTATCAATTGAGTTTCTTGCTATTTCAATTGCAATTATTGGCAGCAATAACGTTTTAAATAGAACAATTAAACTGAAACCTTGATGGTCTTCATTGACTTTCAACACGTATCTCTACTCCTTTAACCTAAGGTGTCTGTTCAATCTCAACGATAATGCCACTATTGTCATGGTGGGGTTAACCCAACTGTATGTAGGGAAAACCGAACTTCCTGCGCAATATAAGTTTTCACTTCCATGCACACGTAAATTTGAATCAACAACACTTGTTTCAATATCTGAACCTATTCGCGTCGTTCCCATTTGATGCCCACCACCACTGCTGTCTTGCATTAATCGTTTAAATACCGAAGTATCACCAAGATTGGTTTCCATCTTAATTCGGCCAATTCCTTTTTCGCCAACAGCCTTCGCAAGCATTTCATTAATTCTAATTACGTGCTCTTGATCCTTCTTTAAGTAATCCCATTCCACCCTAGTCCTCCTAACTCCAAGCTCATCCATATTGTCAGCCAACACAACTTTACTGTTAGGATTTGGAATTTGATCCATATAAGTCATTATCGCATACTTATATTGTGGGTTATCGACATGTCTGTTTCGCCACTGGTTAACAATACCATCCAAATTCATCGCTACGCCTGCCATATCCTTATACAAATTAGAGAGCGGGTGCATTCCCTGGGCAGCATTCCTTATTTTTTTCAATGCAGTGTACCCTGGGTTCTCTGGCTGATATATATTTAAAAAATTGAACGAATTGTTAGGCAATTTATTATTTCTTTGGAACTCATCTAGCAGTTCGACAAATACTTTAGTAAAAATATCGCCTTGCTGTTGCCAGCCATAAACAGAGCTTTTACTTCCTACCGGAACATTTAGAGTAAGTTCTCCAGTGATTAATCGAGGGTGAAAAGAAAAATACCTGCCTAAGGCTGGCAAGTTTTGCGGGGCAGGTGAATTTAATAATATCCGGGCATTTTCAACACCACCGCAACACAAGACATACTTTTTTGCCTTCACAATAGCAACACTACCACTTAACGATTCAACCTGAACAGACTTGACAGAATTGCCTACTGAATAGTTTATTTGAGTCAAATTCGCGTCAGTAATACAGTGGACATTATTAGACTTTTCAATTGACTCTCTGTACCTTAACCCAAATCGCTGCGGATTCTGTTGCAACATTGCATTATTAAAGCTAGTTCCACCCCAATCGAATATTTGATTTTCACTTTTAAGCCAATCAGCCACACTATAATTATATAAGCCAAGTTCAATTTCAGAATGAGCCTCGTTATAATATTGGTGCATTTCATCCAAATCGAAAGGCCAACCAGAATACTCTATCCAGTCACGTTGCTCGAAGTCAATTTTCTTAAATGGGCCGCAGTGGCCTGTCCAATGGTTAGACGTACCGCCAAAATAACGTAATCTAGAAGCATCTAATGGGACTGGTGGTAGATTATTCTCTATTTTACCTTTGTACAAATTCTGTGTGGGTAAATCGTACGAGTCATTACCACTTTCAATTAAAACAACTGAAGTATCACTATTAAGAAATGAACGTGCCAATGTGATGCCTGCGGGTCCTCCACCGACAATACAGATGTCCGCAATAATTTCATTACCTATTGAATTTTCGTTTAAGCTAGTAAACATACTTCTACCTCTGTATTAGACAAACACCAGCCATCCAAATACATCACGTTTGAATTTTTGAAGTCTTCCTCGATTTTAGAAAGTAAGTAGACACTCAAAGATTTTTTATTGTCTGAAAATTTCAGTAGCTGGCGATCATTTAGAGTCCCAAACAAAGAATGGTATAAATTATTTTCATTGTAATGTTCAAATTTCTCTTGAATAGCCCCTGAAGAGAACACAATTGAATCCTGATCAAAGAATATTGACTTTAGGTTAAGCAATAACTTCTGCCGAATATCATTAACAGTCTCATCTTCGGCCATTCCTAATGACTGGTTGAAGGCCATAAGAGGCTTGCTAACACTAACTGCCAGACTACCAATAACTCCCAAAAAATATCTTCGATTCATATGTCAATCACTCTATCTAATTATCTAATTATCTAATTATCTAAACTTATACTTTAAACTGATACCTAAAATAACTGTACGACGAGACAGGCCAAATCTCATCGTGATTTTACCGATAAGGTATTGTAAAAACAAACGAGTTCTCCCCCTAGCCCCCCCTCTATATAGAAAGGCAAACATTCTTATCTTCAAATAATCACAATTTCAGAAAAAATCATTTATTACTACAGAGTCAAACTAAAATCGTAGAGACTTGAAAAGTGAGAAACATCAAACGATACAGCCCTTTCGTCCAATAGATATCTACTATCTAATAGCACCAGATTATTAACCCCAGCTTTAAACCCGGCTTCTACATCGGAAACTTTATCTCCAATCAATACAGAATCTTCTAGATCAATTTCGTATTTTTCTAACGCTTGCTCAATCATTCCAGGATTTGGCTTTCTGCACATGCACTCTTTTGCGAATTGTTTAACCTCCCCTTGAGGATGGTGAGGACAATAAAATACATCCAAAACAGATATATTATGTTTTTTTAATACCCCCACGTACCAGTCGGTTAATGCCTCATAGTCCTCAACAGAGTAATAACCTTTTGCGATCCCTGCCTGATTGGTAATAATTACAATTTGAAATCCTTTACGCACTATCGTTTTTAGAGCATCTAAACAATTGTCCGTAAATATCCAGTCGCTGACCTTATAGAGATGACCAGTATCTTCATTGATAACACCATCACGATCTAGAAACATAACCTTCATTTTACACACCTACAGTTGTTTCCTTTTTAAGCCAGCGTCAAGAAAACTTTTCAATCGCGACTTTATAATCGCTAGGAATACCCATATCAATAAAATAACCTTCTGAAATATAAGCGGGGACTTGTAATTCAGAAAGGTTCATTTCTACAAACTCTTCAAATGAGAATTTTACGCCTGGTATATTTTTGTCATATATATCTGTTCTTACAACATAAACACCCGCATTAATGAGGCCAACACCTGATCTATTTCGTTCAAATTCTTCTACATTATTATGGGTACCCATTTTTACAGCACCATATCGCCCACAATCATCAACCGATTTTAATACCATCATCATTTTGGGTTTATCGTGCAGGTATTTATCGAACATTTTATCAAAATCTAAATCGATAAACGTATCACCATTGACGACAACAGCTTGTTCTTCAGTCAGATAAGCCAGTGCTTTCTTTATTGCACCACCAGTCCCCAATGGCTCAGACTCCGTGCTATATACAATTTCGATACCTTTATAGGAGCCTCCAAAATACGACGAGATTTGATGCCCTAAATAGCCTATAGATATCACAATGCGAGTAATTCTAAATTTTGAAAGATGGTTCAGAATAACCGCCAAAAACGGTTTCTCGCCAACAGGTGCCATCGGTTTAGGAACATCATTAACTTCACTTCTTAATCTTGTACCTAATCCTCCTGCTAAAATGATAATTTCCATTGCTTAAGATCCAAATAGCTTACGTTCAACTAACATGCACAGTATATGACCTATAACGATATGAACCTCTTGAATTCTAGGCGTTGAAGTTGATGGAACTTTTATCATATAATCGCACAACTCATCCATCGCACCGACGTTACTACCTGATAGACCTACTGTTATTACTTTTTTACTTTTAGCGACTTCCAATGCTTTAATAATATTTTTAGAATTACCGCTCGTAGATAAGGCTATAAAAACATCACCCTCTGCACCATTGGCTTCTATTTGACGTGAGAATAAGTTTTCGTACCCGTAATCGTTACCTATTGCTGTAAGTATCGAAGTATCTGTAGTTAACGCTACAGCTGAAAGCGCGGGCCTATCAAAGTAAAAGCGACTTACTAACTCACCAGCTATATGCTGGGCATCAGCCGCACTCCCACCATTACCAGCCATAAGAAGCTTATTTTTCTTTTCATATCGTTCCACTATTACTCTGGAAACTACATCCATCGTTTCAATGCTTTTCTCACAGACCAAGAAATTTGACTTGGTTTCGATTGACTCTACAATCTCGTTTCTAATTGATTCTACTTGACTACCCACGCTTGACATCCTTTATCTGTATAACTTACATTTCTAACATTAATATTTATTTTTGATAGTTCTTTCATAGCATTAGCTTTCAAAAGTGGATCTATCATAAAGAATATGAATCCACCACCACCGGCACCAGAGACTTTGCACGACCAAGCCCCTAACTCTTCAGCTTTTTTAATTATCTGTTCAATACGAGGATTTGATATCGATTCCGATGTTTTCTTTTTGGATTCCCAGGAGCTTTTAATTAGCTCAGCAACTTTAATAAGATTGCCCTTAATTAGGCTGTTCTTCATTTCAAAAGCATCATTTTTAAGTTTGTGCAATTCTTCTATTACATCACTTGCATTTTTTTCTATATTGTTTTTCTGTGAGTCAATAATGTTGGCGCTTTCACGAGAGATACCGCTAAAACCAACAAATGAGGAAGCTTCAAACTCGTTTACAATCCAGTTTTTAATACCAAGTGGGTTTACAACCACATGTAAATTATCACTAAACTCCATAAAATTAAAACCACCGAATGTAGCGGCATACTGATCTTGCTGACCACCCGAAAACCCAAGATCTGTTCGTTCTATCTTGTAAGCTAAGCGAGCTATATCGTAAACACCTAACCCTAACCCTAACCACTCATCAAATGCTTTGATCATTACTACGACTAATGTTGAGCTGCCACCCAAACCACTACCTGCAGGAGCCTCTGAAAAAGTTACCAATTTAAACGATTGACGTGGCTGCTCGTAATCACTCGCGACTCTATTATAAACGGCTTTAAATATATCCAATTCACCGTCAAAGGTTATTTTTGATTTTAAAGGATATTCGTTGCCTTGCTGAAGATCTTCCGAATAGAACTCAACACATCCACCATTTTTTGGAGTAATACTGCAGTGGACATACATATCAATAGTGCTATTTAAAACAAAACCGGTAAACTTGTCACTGTAACTTGGGAGGTCAGTTCCACCACCGCCAAGCCCAATTCGAAGCGGCGCTTTTGAACGAATAATCATGCAGTTTTTTATCCTTAAATTTTTATTAGACTTAACTAATTTTTAATACAGATTCTCGGGACATACCATTAGAACAACTCAATTTCAGCTTTAGAAACCTCGGTATTTCTCTTTTGACAACCCCTACCAAAGCAATTTACTTCTTAGTAACTTGATGTCGGCTATGGTGAAAAAACACGTTGAAAATCAAGAGGTTTTTGCATCCTAAAATTTGCCAGCTATATCGATCGACCGATATAACGCTATAAAATATTTTACGACAAAGCACCTTCGCCCCCCGCCTTCCACACTCCAACCTGACTCGTCTAATTTTCGCCGTAATTCTTGGTGTACGGAGGCACTGCCTACATATAATCAACACCTTTTACAAAGTACCACAACATCTACTTTATACATAAACCCGATGCTAGCAATATAAAGGTTAAGAACAAAACCATGATTTATACGCCCACTGCTTTCTAATAAAGATAATGCTTTGAATTCAAAACTACTTTAAAAGGAGATTAAACTCAATATACTCATGAGTGTATCGAATCTAATTTAAAGTAGCCCTAGATTCTTCGGACTAGCTATAGACCTATACTTTAAATCACCCCAGTTTATAATACTAACACAGCCTATTTAGTTCCTATTCTTTTCACAAAATCAATAAAATTATCTTTCTGCAACTCACTCTGCCTATGGTAGTTTTCTCTTTCTTCTAGTTTTGAAATATGTAAATTATTTATTAATGATGTCATTTTCTCATCAAATAGATCGTAATGCTCCTTAACAAAAGGCACTTCGACCCCTAACTTACTCCGCCTTACTACTTCTGACAAATAAGTGGATTCAGAAACAACAATTGGTCTCGCTGCTAATACAGCTTCATAAAGCTTATTTGGCAAAGCCAACCTAACATTCACTTGTGCTGCGTCATATACAGAATAAACAACACTGGCTTCGCTTAGGATACTTACAATATCATTTTCATAATCATAAGGGCCCAGAAACTCTATATTTGCAAGGTCCCTATAGGCATCAAAAAAAGGAATTTTTTCCAGCTCATCCAAAGGACCACCATAAATCTTAACGTCAACTTCAGGATGATTTTTCCCATAAGTAAGTAATAATTCTATTTGATCAAGGTAACGAATCGCCCCATAATACGTTATCACCTTACGATGGTGCATATCAGCAGCGCAATTAATAGCTAACAACTTCTCACATATATTACTGCTAGGGTAGTTATAAAATAGCAAAAATGGTTTTTTGTATTTTAATGGATGCAAAAATGCATCCGATGTAATTACGATACCTGAAGACAAATAGCTAACGACCCCACTGAAGATCTTCGCCACGAAGAAGTTGAACAATGCACTCTTTTTTCTTAAGGGTAAATCAGGGATTTCTATTATTATGGGTATATCTTTTTTAACCTTAGAGAAAACTAGGAATTTATCAACCAATACCTTGGCACCACTTACATATATTAACCCAATATTATTGCTCTTAATCACGTCTAAATTGAGTTCGTCATAGGGGATATTTCTATAATCGCTCCTCTTAGAATTATTCTTGAAATACGGTGCCCTATCGAAATCTTCAACGACAAATACCTCACCATAATCTTTTTTTAACAAAGATAACTTCAGCCTCAACCGAGGATCCAAATTGTGATCTGATACTATTAACGCATTTTTCATCTATTTTTACTTACAATAAATTATCAAACTGTTGTGAAATAAAATCATCATTATGTTGCTTAAAAATCTCAGGTTGTTCTGGCAGATGACTTGTGAAACTATTTATCATTTCAGGTAGATCTTTAACTTTGTCGATGATATATATCTCGTTTGGAAACCGCTGCTTTAATTCCACCGCTAGTAAAGACGTCAATAAAATAACAACACAATTATTCGCTAGCGCCTCATAAACAACTCCACTCACTCGGTAGCTATAATCTACAGGTACAAACACAAAAGTAGAACTTTGTAATAATTCAAAATAATTATCATAATTAGGTTTAATCACACAATTATTTTTTTGAAATACATAGTCCCCTTTCAAAAAAACTTTTAAACCAGGCATCCTTGAGGCAACTTCCAATATCTCAAAGTTATGCACTTTACCGCCTGCACTGGGTGAAAACATTTGAAATTTTTTCACCCCTCCTGAATTATGCTTTAGAGGTAGAGGATGCGAAATAATATCTACTGTTTTTCTAAAATCATCTATTAGATATTTCTTAATATAGCTTTCATATACCAAGTGTCTCACAGCACCATTCATATTCTGAAAAAAATATCTTTTCATTTTGCTTACAGAGAGCTGATCTATATTATTGTGATTAAATACAAAGCATTTTTTAGCAGACTTCCCTAGTAAGAAGCGTGTAAATAAAGACATACTTATTGTTTCATACGCTAAAAAAATAACCAAGCGATACTGTTCTTGCGCAATCAAATTCTTGACACCGAAAAGCATCATTAATTGACTCATTCGCAGCCCCATTCCAGTTGGGATTTTAACTTTTTTTATCTTGATTTTATCAACACTTACATCCTCAAACTGACTGACATACTCATTCGTAGCTACAAATGTGACATCAAACGTTTTTTTAAGGATATTAATCAGTCGTTTGTTAGTATTGACGTGCCCTGGCTCGTCCATCAAATCAATTACTAATACTTTTTTCAAAATCTCACCTAGATCTATTTTCAGCTAACAGAAACGTCAAAGAGACCGCACATATAAACATCAATACTGGTTGCCAAAACATATTAAAACTATAAATACACATATAAATTGTATAAACACCAAACAGTTTTTTTATACCTTCGCTATTTACCGATAGTTTGTAGCCCTGGAATGCAAAAGATAAACACAACGCCAGATAAGCTATAAGTCCCAACACTCCCAGTTTTAGCAATACATAATTGATAAAGAAATGGGGTTTAAAATAGGCCCCCATCTCAAGTTCTTTCGCTGAAAAATCGGACAGCCCCAAGGAATAACCTAATGGATAGAACGTAAAATCGAAATGACCACCCAACCCCCTTCCAATCAAAAGTGCTCGGACATTTTCTATTTGAAATGCAACGATATTAAGAAATTCGTACATGCGAGTTGAAGCAGAGTAAGCCACATTCCCATCCCAAATTTCAGTCGTAAAGAACCTAAATTTGTATACTAAAAAGTTAAATAGATATTCATTGTAATGGGCCATCAGGGTAACTGGTACAGCAATAAAAAACATTCCGACAAATGCATTTTTTAGATACATACGAACAACATCTACGGCACTATTTTTATAGATTAGTGCTATAACAAGAATCATCATCAGTATTTCCATCATTATATATGCTATCTCACCTCGACTGATTTTAATCGAAGCCAAAATAGCCAGGGCCATGAGCACATATGTGTTTTTTACTTTTAACGTTAGATATGCAAATACCAAGGCGATGAAAATATAGGGCTGTGTTGCCAACATTAATTTAGGGGTCAACAATATTAGGTCTGAAACCACAAAAAATAGTGTTTTTAGGCCTATTATTACGGAAATATTTACCATTACAGTCATGAAATCTGAAATATAGTAGGGGTTTTTTCGAATGTAGCTTTCTGCAATGAATACACCCAGCATTAACATCAAAAATATTTTAACATCTGAAAAGATGAATTTGGCATCAACTATATTTCTTGAGGGCAGATCGAAGAAGGTACTTAATAATATTGAAATTAGCACTACCAGAATACAAATCAGCAGTTTTGAACTGCTTCTGGAAACCTTCAATTCATTATTGATAATGCCTTTGGTTACAGCTAGAAACCCTACTACCAAAATACTCCATACCGATAACGAGATCCCCATAACTTTAGTGGTGATAAATGAATAATAATTCATACCTCCGACTTCCTTTAACACATCAAGATCCTCAATAAGGTTTCTAGGGTGATCAGGAGATAAAAGGAGAAGATATATTAAAAGGTGAAATCCTTTGATTTCATTTTTCAAAAAAAGAGCCATAACGCTTAAGGCTAGGCAAACAGATAAAATCGCACCTGCACCTTTATAGGATATATAGTCGGTTATTAAATAAAAAAGAACTGCTAACACAAGATTAGCAGCCCAGTCTATTTTCAGCTTAATCATTATGCTAATTAGCCTTCAATATAACTTTTAATAAGACTGCTATAACCGAAGGCATCAGGAGAAGACACAATAACCAATTTCTTTTTAGAATAAAGTTGTTCAATCATACTTTTTTCTTTATCAAGGAAATAAGTCATATCGCGAGAATCATTGAAAAATAGATACGATAAAATCATTTCATTTCTGAAATAATTAAATTCCAAGTGGTTAAGCTGAATAGTTTTATCAATATAATATCTTCTGATATCTTCAGAGGCTTCCTTTATTGATTTTTCGCCTCGAACTAAGAAAAATATGGTGTCAATACCAACTTTAGTGTCAATTCTTGACTTAATTTCAGGTTTAACCTCAAGAATATCAGATTTAACATAATTATTTTTATACAAAGTTTCGTATATACGTCCGTAGCATCTCTCGAAAAAAGGCAATTTCTTTCGCTTTTCAACGGTTTGAGTAAATGGTACAGCATAAGCACTTAGCGATTTATCAATCAATAAAATATCTTCACTTAAAAAATTATATTTTTCATCTTCAAGTAACGTCATTGTTGTAAGAGTTTTGCCCATATCTGGCAAGCCAGTAATGACGTATCCTTTATTATCATAACTTACACAGCCGCCATGAAAACTCAAATAACCGCGGTCTAGCAGTCTTATTGTTGCAACATCACATAATTCTACCGCAACACTATTTAGTTTAGATACTCTTGATAACGCCCAAGATATATATGATTTGTTAACATCTATTGAGATACCATCTTCGAATAAATTCTTTAAAATAAATTTACCATCTTCTTTATGTCTAAATGGACGAGTACGGCTAACAGTATTGCTTTTTGGAACTCCATATATATTGTAAAAATACATACCTGATTGGTCTCGCTCGACCCCAATTGCCCCTTTTACATTTACGCTAATATTGCACGGGGCACTTTGATCAAATTCTAAAAGACCGTACTTAGAGCCATTTTTTATATTGCCATATTTGAAATTCCCATAATCATGTGGAGGGGCGTCAATACTCACTAGATTATTAACCAAGTTGCTTATCATTAAACCTTCCTAATTTGACTTCTCTAAAAATAAAATATCCAATCACGCACCAACCAGCAGCTTTTGATACAACTACAGATAACGCTACACCTAGCCCCTGATACTGAAATACTAAAACTCCGCCCAAGACCAGCATTATGACGGCGACCAGGATTTTCGAAACGAGCAAGTTTCGCCGATTATGACTATAAAAGTAACTCTCAAGTGGAATAAAATAGATTCCACCTATATATCCAATTGTCAGCAGTACAAAAAGTGTAGCGGATTCGCTATACACCTCTCCGTATACAAACGAAATTAAAAAATCGGAAGAGCCAAATACAATTCCAACAGCCAAAAACAACCACAATATCAACTTGTTTTGCTTTTTAATTGAGCTCAGTAATTTGCTCTTTTCATTCATCGCTGATTCCCTCAACGCCACACTCATGAGAGCCTTTGTAACTAAGGGGAAAATCATGGCTAATGTGTTTGCCGCATGATAAAGGCCTACACTCTTTTCATCCAAAAAGTACGCTACAAGCAACAGATCAAATCTAAGCGCTATAATAATAAAACAATTAGCCAACCCTATCGGAACCACTATTTCTTTTAATTCTTGAAAAGTACCTTCCGTTAATTTTATCGCTTTATACACCTTGGTTTCGGTAATAATTACACCAACAATTAAAATTGCTATACCATAAATCAGAAGAGCTATAAGATATGATTCATACAGCCAGCTAAGCCCTTCAAAAACAAAAACAATCAGGAAAGCTAAGGCTAAGCACAGAAGTTTCGTAAATGTATTTCCTGCTTGCAATATATTGAACTTATCCCAATTACCTACCGCCTGATTAACACTTAAAAAAAGTTTGTGTATAAAAAAGCATATCGAACTAACAAAAATAACGGAAAGCTCTAATATATTAAGCTCGAAGATCAGCCCAAATAAACCAGAAAGTAACAGCGACAGTATTAAAAACACGGTCAAATATTTGAAAATGACCAATTTAAAAATTCCAAGCCGTCTTCCTAGCTCTTCACCTCTATTCACAAAAACCACCAGGGCATTACCGAGGCCAAACTCCAGAATGGTAAATGATATTATCGATAAATTTATTACAAGACTTATCCTACCAAATTCTTCTATCGATAGCGTTCGTGCCATAATTAGACTTGCCAAAAAACCGAAGCCTGCGGCTACAAATCCTCCAAGAAATACCTTTACAATTGAAGAATCGAAATTTAAATGCAATTTCACCACTAAAGCCTTACACCTAGTTCACTCCTTGAAAATAAGCACTTTAAATCGAATAAGATACAATTTTGAATAGCAGCCGAAGCTCGTCGCCCCCCAAACTCTACAGCTAGAGGAAGCTCAGAATACATTCCTTCTATAACAGCGAGATTTTTCATCAACTACTTCTCCCTAAGCTATCCATCCTATCAAAAAGGAATTTTAATATTTTTTGACTAGATTTACCATCACCATAAGGGTTATGGGCTTTACTCATTTTATGATATTCGTTTTCTTTCTTTAGCAGCTCAAGCAATGATGTCACTATAGATTGTTGATTAGTGCCAACCAACTTAACTGTTCCAGCCTCTACGGCCTCAGGTCTTTCTGTAGTCTCTCGCATTACCAACACAGGCTTGCCTAGACTTGGTGCCTCCTCTTGAATCCCCCCCGAGTCCGTTAAAATAACTGTCGATAGACGCATTAAATTAACGAACGGCAGGTATTCCATTGGTTCAATCAGATGTACATTATTTAAACCTGTTAAAAGGCGATTAACGGGTTCTCGTACGTTTGGATTCAAGTGTACCGGATATACAAACTGTACATCTGGCTTTTCAGATGCTACTAGCGCTATAGCGTGGCAGATACCCTCAAAACCTTTGCCAAAATTCTCACGACGATGACCCGTGACAACCACTATATCTTTTTGCTCGTCTAAAAATGGATAATTAGACTTTAGTTTCTTCTGTAAACCGGCATCTTGTTCTATTTTCTTCACTACTTGCAATAAAGCATCAATCACTGTATTCCCGGTTACAAGTATATTTTCTGGAACAATGCCTTCCGCCAACAAGTTTTCTCGCGATATTTCTGTTGGTGCAAAGTGATAGGTAGCGAGCACACCTGTTAATTTTCGATTTGCCTCTTCTGGCCACGGTGAATATATATCACCGGTACGTAAACCAGCCTCTACATGCCCTATTGGTATCTTCTCATAATATGCCGCCAAGCTAGTAGCGAACGTTGTGGCAGTGTCACCATGAACCAGTACCACATCAGGCTGAAATTCTTGAAGAATTTTTCTTAGCTCTATGAGAATTTTTGCTGTAACATCATTTAGCGTTTGTCCTGGCGTCATAATATTAAGATCATAATCTGGTGTAATTTCAAATAGATCTAATACTTGATCAAGCATTTCACGGTGCTGTGCAGTGACACAAACTTTGGAATGAACGCGTACATTCATATTTAGAGCATGAACCAATGGCGCCATTTTGATTGCTTCAGGGCGCGTACCAAAAACTGTTAAGACCTTCATTTAATCACTACCAAATAAATCACGGGTATAAAGCTTACTCTGTACATCGGCAATGTCCGCAGCCAATCTATTGGCTACAATCACATCTGACATTTTTTTGAAATCATTCAAATCTTTAATTACTTTTGAGTTATAAAAATCTTTGCCATCGAATGCTGGCTCATAAACAACCACCTCAATACCTTTTGCTTTAATGCGCTTCATAATACCTTGAATAGCACTGGCTCGAAAATTGTCCGAATTAGATTTCATGACTAAACGATAAATACCCACTACTTTTGGGTTACGACTTAATATTGAATCTGAAATAAAGTCTTTACGAGTGGTATTAGCATCTACAATTGCACGCACCATGTTATTCGGCACGTCTTTAAAGTTAGCCAATAATTGCTTCGTATCTTTTGGTAAACAGTAGCCTCCATAGCCGAAGCTTGGATTATTATAATGATTTCCAATTCTAGGGTCCAATCCAACGCCTTCTATTATTTGCTTGGTATCTAAACCATGGATTTCAGCATAACTATCCAGTTCGTTAAAAAATGCTACACGCATAGCAAGGTAGGTATTTGAAAATAACTTAACAGCCTCCGCCTCTGTTGAGTCGGTAAAAAGAATGCCTATATCTTCTTTTTTGGCTCCTTGTGCCAATAAATTCGCAAATATTTTCGCTCTTTCAGAACATTCACCAACAATAATTCGTGAAGGATACAGGTTATCGTAAAGAGCTTTTCCTTCACGCAAAAACTCTGGAGAAAACATAATATTCTCGACACCCATTTCTTCTTTAATTCTAGCAGTATAACCAACTGGTACAGTCGACTTAATCACCATAACTGCATCGGGGTTAATCGCCACAACACTCTTAATAACCGCCTCTACAGATGAAGTATCAAAATAGTTATTTTCAGTATCATAATCTGTTGGGGTAGCGATAATGACATAATCAGCCCCCCTATACGCAACATATTGATCAAGTGTCGCACTGAAGTTTAGCTCTTTATTTTGTAAGAAGTCCTCAATTTCTGCATCTACAATCGGTGACTGCTTATTGTTAAGCATTTCAATCTTTTCAGCGAGTATATCAACGGCAATAACTTCATTGTACTGAGATAAAAGCATTGCGTTGGATAACCCAACATAACCTGTACCGGCAATAGCTATTTTCATAATTTACTTAACCACTCTGTAAAGGCTATACCTTCAGAATCATGCAACATACTATATTCAACAAAAGCTTTCATATAGCCAATTTTACTACCACAGTCATGACTTTTACCCGTCATATAAAATGCATCTACTTGCTCTCGATCTATTAAGGTGGCAATACTATCGGTCAATTGAATTTCCCCCCCCGCACCGGGGGGGGTTTGTTTTAAAATGGACCACATTTTTTCGGTTAATACATAGCGCCCAACAACCGCCAAATTAGAGGGGGCATCCTCTCGTTTTGGTTTTTCAACAATGGCCTCCATGGGTTTACTTTGACCCGCACTCAACTGGACACCCTGCAGATCTACCACACCGTAATTTGAAACTAATTTTTTTGGCACTGCTTCCACCATGATCTGACTAACTTCCGTCTCTTCATATACCTTTATCATTTTAGCAAGGTTTTCGGTTTTTAGATCACTACTGTACTCATCAATTAATACATCGGGAAGAACCACGGCAAATGCCTCTTCGCCAATTAAATTTTTTGCACATAACACGGCGTGACCAAGACCTCTAGCCTGCCCTTGGCGCACATGCATTATAGTGACACCTTTAGGAGTAATTGCTCGAACTTCATCTAAAAGCTGGCGCTTGACACGGGCTTCAAGTGTCGACTCTAATTCGAATGAGGTATCAAAATGATTTTCGATGGCATTTTTGGAAGAGTGAGTAACCAAAATAATTTCTGTTATACCTGCTGCCGCACATTCATTCACTACATACTGAATAAGTGGCTTATCAGCCAGGGGTAACATTTCCTTGGGGATTGCCTTTGTGGCCGGGAGCATTCTAGTGCCCAAACCTGCAACAGGTATAACGGCTTTCGTAATTTTTTGCATTATTTCTTCTTTCGTGATTCGGTGTTATATGCATTCACTTCGTTTGTTATTTTTCTTGGGGGGTACAATTATCCTCGGTACGTACCTATTGTTGAACTATCCACTTGCCATCACATCCAATGAAAGAGACACACCGGCAAGCATCTACAGCTCTATTTCGGAATAGTGTACACAAAGTCCTTAAATTACATATTAGGGTATGAAACCCAAGGCACTAACCTCAATAGATACTTAGGATCGCGACGTATACGATCGCCTGCACCTCATGTTCCGACACCCCGCATTGCATCTAAATCTCGGAGAGCGTGAGTTACAATAGTATAAGAGGGAAGGGAATTACACAATGCATTCCGCCCAAAGCCCACCAAGCTAACCGACGAACACTACCTATGTGAATCACTCGCCGTTACCATGAACCCAATGAGGGTTTGAATCAGATAAATATTGAGAGTTGCCGCAAGAAATAGACAATAAAACGAATGCCTAGCTGACAATTTACTTGACGCTAGCCGACTAAAGCAGCAAAAATCTCATAAATTCTCCTAAGCGCCCCCCTATCGGTAAATGATTACCTCAAATACCCTGAATATGCCTGCCATGGGACTTTAACTCTGCGGTGTAAGCACTCAATTAAAAAATTAAGCCCCTCTTTAAACAAGCGGTATTGCCAATGCTAGCCATGCCATTATACAGGATCAGTTTTAGCGATCACATCGGTGAGGCCCTGCCTTCACCTCATAGAATAAAGAGTTAAGCAGCATCCAGTTTTTTCATTTCACCTAAAAGTTCCTTTGTTTTACTCTGCATTAACCCTATATCGGCTTTTGATTCGACATTTAACCGCACGACTGGCTCTGTATTTGATGAACGCAAATTAAAACGCCAATTATCAAACTCTATACTTATACCATCTGTGGTATTAATGGCTTTTGCATTCTTACTATATTGCTCTGTAATGCCTGCTATCACTTGTTTAGGGCTTCGCAGGCTCTGATTAATTTCACCACTGCATGGGTAAGCTAGCATACGCTCCTTTACCAGAGATGATAATGGCTTGCCGCTCACGCATATTAGCTCGGCTACCAATAGCCAAGGGATCATTCCACTGTCGCAGTAGGCGAAGTCTTTAAAATAGTGGTGGGCACTCATCTCGCCGCCGTATATGGCGTCTTCCAAGCGCATGCGCTCTTTTATGAAAGCGTGGCCGGTTTTACTTTCTACGGCAGTGCCGCCAAGGGATTCGGCTATATCTATGGTGTTCCAGGTTAGGCGCGGGTCATGTACCACCTTGCCGCCGGGTTGTTTCTTTAAGAAAGCTTCGGCCAGCAAGCCCACTATGTAATAACCTTCTATGAAGCTACCTTGTTCATCAAAGAAAAAACAGCGGTCAAAGTCACCGTCCCAGGCTATGCCTAAATCGGCTTTATGCTTTTTAATTGCATCAATGGTCACCGAGCGATTCTCTTCTAATAATGGGTTGGGTACGCCATTGGGGAAGTTGCCGTCTGGGTTGTGATGAATTTTATTCCATTTAAACGGCAATGAATTTTCTATGGCATCTATTACATCGCCAGCACCGCCATTGCCTGCGGTGCAGACTATTTTTAATGGCTTCAAGTTTGCGATATTTACATAGGTTAACAGGTGTTTAATGTATGCTGGCTGGACGTCTGCTTCTGTTACTGTGCCTGTCGCTGCAGCGACTTCGAAATTATTTTCTTCTGCTAGGTGCTGAATATCTTTTAGACCGGTGTCGCCACTAATGGGCTTGGATTCTTCACGCACAAACTTCATGCCATTGTAGTCTTTTGGGTTATGGCTTGCGGTGACACATATGCCGCCGTCTACCTCTAGGTGGCTGGTGGCAAAATAAACTTCTTCGGTGCCGCATTGGCCGATGTCTTGTACGTTGGCACCGCCTTCGGTTAGGCCTTTTATTAGGGCGCGGCTCATGTCAAAACTGGTCAGACGAATGTCGTAACCTACTACAACTTGCTTGGGCTTTAGAAATTGAGCGTAAGCGCGGCCTATGCGGTAAGCTATGCCTTCGTTTAACTCATCTGGGATACGACCGCGCACGTCGTAGGCTTTGAAACAGGTTAGTTGGATCATTTTAATTTAACTTCTAATTTGGTTAATTTTTAATTTGGTATTCTCACTTGGTAAAAATGCCGTTCACGGGCTCCTAAGTGGATGTCGGCAATAAAGCACAGCAGGAGCGCGTACGATGTTCCATAAGCCCAATAAATCGGGTTCAAGCCGCTCCTACAGTTTGTGCTTCATGCTTCTGAAAGCGGCTATTAAGCCTTGGGTGGATGAGTCGAAGTCATTATTTTGGTTGTCGTCTTCGGCTAGCAAAACACTGTGTACTTTGTCGCCCAGTTGCTTGCCTAGCTCTACCCCCCATTGGTCAAAGCTGTTTATTCCCCATATTTGACCCTGAACAAATACTTTGTGTTCATACAATGCAATTAATGCCCCCATGGTTCGGGGAGTGGATTTGTCAAAGTATAGTGTATTGCTGGGGCGGTTGCCGGGTATGACTTTTTGTGGGGCCAGTATGTTTATTTCTTGTGGGCTTTTGCCTTGTTTTTCAAGCTCCAGGGTGACTTGGCGCAAGTTTTTACCCTGCATTAACGCCTGGCTTTGGCTTAAGCAGTTGGATACCAGCAATGCATGAAAATAATCCACTGGGTTATGACTGGTAAGGGGCATAATAAAATCACAGGGGGCAAACTGAGTCCCTTGGTGTAATAGCTGGTGATATGCATGCTGGCCATTGCTGCCAACGCCTCCCCAAATTATGGGGCCGGCTTGGTAATTTAAGGTTCGCCCATAAATATCCACCGATTTACCATTGCTTTCCATATCGAGTTGCTGAATATGTGCGGGTAAACCTTGTAAATAATGGTCGTAGGGCAAAATGGCGTGGGATTGAGCATTAAAAAAGCTCACATACCATATTCCTAGCAACCCCATTAACACCGGCATGTTTTGCTCGAGTGGCGCCGTCTTAAAATGACAGTCCATCTCGTAAGCACCCATTAGCATTTCGCGGAAGTGCTCGTAACCTATGGTAAGCATTAACGGCAAACCTATGGCCGACCATAGCGAATAGCGCCCCCCCACCCAGTCCCACATGGGGAAAATATTTTGCTCGGCGATACCAAATTCTTTTGCTTTGAGCACGTTGGCGGTCACGGCACTAAAATGCCTGGCCAGGTCGGCTTGGCTTCCGCCGTTGTGTAAAAACCATTCGCGGCAAGCACTGGCATTTTTTAGGGTTTCTTGGGTATTAAACGATTTAGACTGCACTATAAACAGTGTGGTCTCGGGGTATAGACCTTGTAAAACTTCGGTTAAATCAGAGCCATCTATATTCGCCAAATAATGGCAGTTTATCTGCTTGCTCCAATAGGGCTTTAACGATTGTGATGCCAGCTTGGGGCCAAGGTACGAGCCGCCAATGCCGATGCTTACCACATCGGTAAAGGGCTTATTGCTGAAGCCCCGCCATTGCTGGCTGCGTATGGACCAGCAAAATTCTTTCATCCGGTTTAGGGTATTTTGCACTTCTGGCATCACATCTCTGCCGTCTACCAATATGCTTTCCCCCGAGAAATTTCGTAATGCGGTGTGCAATGCAGGGCGGTTCTCAGAGCGATTAATGTGCTCGCCATTAAACATGGCCTGGATGGCCTTAGGCAGGTCACGGGCGCGAGCCAATTCACACAGTAATCTTATGGTGGTTTGGTTTATGCGGTTTTTTGAATAATCTAGATTTAAGCCTGCCGCTTGCAAGCTATATTGTTTAAAGCGGTTTTTATCAGTAGCGAACTGCTCACGCATTTGCAGCGGTAAAATACTTGATAAGTGCTTAAAAAGGGTTTTGAATTCGTCTAGTTGATCTAATTTTGCAGGGAGTGAGACTGACCCATCCATTTGTCTGGTACCGCTTTTTATAGTATTAAAAATATAAATCACACACCATTAAATAAACGCATTTTATACTAATACAGCTGTATTCAATAAAATACTACTGGTGATTTACTTGTTCGCGTAGTTCTTTACCTGGCTTAAAATGTGGCACATATTTGCCTCTTAACTGCACGGCCTCCCCTGTTTTAGGGTTTCGTCCTAACCTGGGGCTGCGAAAATGCAATGAGAAACTGCCAAAGCCACGTATCTCGATACGATCACCCTGGCTTAACGCCTGTGACATGGTATCTAAGATAGTTTTAACCGCCAGTTCAATATCTTTATTGGATAATTGCGGATGGCGGCTGGTAATGCGCTCTATTAGCTCGGATTTAGTCATACAAGGGTGCTCCCTTCATATAATCACATAAATCAGGCGGTTAAGTTGTACATCTTTATCAGCTTAATTTAGCCTACT